>Ga0214545_1011152_pt1 | contig 12559 bp, 10 predicted proteins | sample CNSS4metaG_FD_160064 | JGI IMG/M metagenome (GOLD analysis project Ga0214545, IMG submission 160064) | Root nodule microbial communities from cowpea collected in UCLA plant growth center, Los Angeles, California, USA - CNSS4 | ecosystem: Host-associated > Plants > Roots > Nodule | place: USA... | reverse complement strand
GATGTATGTGGCTGTTCTCTCTTGCGATGATCATCAACTTGGTTGATGGGAGCAGATGGGCGAGGTTCTCATGGGCAACAAGGGAATGGCGACTCCGCTACTTAGCCATCTGGGCTGGATCTCACACATCTTTCTTTCGTGTTTTCTTTAGGGCTATGACCCCTGTATTCGTGGTTTTTAGATTGTAACTTTTAGTCAAACTGCTATCCTACTTTTGTTGGCATCGTGGTGTGCCTAGTTTTGTAGGGGTGATGTTGGGGACCCCAGGACTGCGTTGTTATGCTATCTTATGTGTGGCGTTCCTTTAATTGCGTTTATAAATTAAATGGGACGTTACAATAAACAAGAGAGGACACAACAAATGTATATCTCTTTATATATGTAGTTATTGTATTATTATTATTATTATTATTTTTATCACAACAAGATATTATTATAATGGTATTATTATTATCATTATAGTTAGACACACATCTTAAATGAATTTACGACAGGATCATACTTCAATTACTTGTCATTTTTATTTGTTTTTTTATTAATGTATATCTTTATATATAATTATAGATTATTATAGTTGACGTTAGTCTTAGTGTTAGCATTAATATTAATATTTATAGCAGAAATATTATTATTATTATTATTATTATTGATATCATTATTATTTTTGTTATTATTATTATTACTATTCATAATAGTGTTATTATTTTTTAATTATAGAAAACATTGTTATACTAAATACTTTTGCTAAATAGGCTTTTAATCTTTTAAAAATTTTATAATTTATAATTTATATTAATATTATTATTAGTATTTTTAATGGTTAAATAAATATAATAACAATTATATTATTATTCTAAAAAAATTAAAATATAAAAAAACAAATGTTCGCACGGATCATAGGCTATTATAAGTATTTTATAAAATCAATTAATTGTATTATATTGTGATATCAATTCTATTTATTATATTTAAACCTGAAATTATTATTGCATCACTTAGATTTACTATTTAATTACTTTAATAACAACATTTACAACAATATAACTTAATTTTCATAATATTTTATTACATAATAATTTCACTATTTTATTATTTTAATATACAAAATAAAACAAATACGCCCCATGTGTACGCACGAGTCAGTATACTAGTTTATGATAAAATAAAATACAACAAATAAATTTAGAGGAGTTTTCAACTTCAAATGCGACTAGCAAATAGCGAGGAGAAAATTCGACAAATGAATTTCCATTTTCAAACCAAATTTGACATCTTGCAAAATTTTATTAGTGTGATCATCCAATATCTTTTGGCCTCGACAACAACACATTATACTTCTCAGCAACCAAGTACTGAAGAAGGAAATCAGGTGCATGACAATCAAATGGAATAAGTAGATGAAGAACCCCCTAATTTGCCTTATCCTTATTATCATTATTAGTAGTATTAGGGAACTCTAAACTTTATGTATTATTATTTTTGAAAATCTTACTAAGAGGTGTGTATTGAGATATGTGTACTTTTATAATGATGTTTGGATTATTCACATTGTTAAACTTTTATAATGATGTTTGGATTATTGACATTGTTAGACTTATGTATGATGTTGACATTGTTTGCCTTGATGACTACTTCTTAGATATGAATTGTTTGTTACAGTATTTGTGTAAATTGTTGAAGAAAATAAGTTGGTTATCAAAGTTGCACGTGACATACAGATTTATCTAGAGGTATTACATTCAGATTAGTTAGTAAGTAGTTACATATATTACCTACGAAAAAAATTCATATGTAAATTACCTACAAATAAATTCGTAGATAACATTTACTACAACTACTTTATCAACAAATTTTTTTTTCCCGAAAGTAATCCATAGATAAAATTGTATTACTTACGAATTTTGTGCATTAACTACGAATATTTGTTGTAGATAATTAGATATTTTCTTACAGTATATTATAATTAATAATTAAAACTTTATTTATAAGCTTACATAATTTAAATTATAATGTTATATTATATATATATATATATATATATATATATATATATATATATATAATATGTTATCATCTATATATATATATATTCATTTATATATGTTCAAATAATATAATATAAAAATATACATTTTTGAAAAAAGATTAATTTTAATTTGGAAAAAAATTGTTTACATACAAGATCATCTTACTAAGTGATTAGGACTATACTCACTTTATCATCTACTTAAATTTTAATAAAAATAATATAAAAAGATAAATTTAGTTAATAAATATGTTCTCAGAATCCAAACACCGAACCCTCCACGTTGCCAACCTCTTTCTCTCTGTCTCCCAATCCTCCTTCTCCTTCTTCCACGCAGCCCTCTCCTCCTCAAACTTGTCAACTTTCCCTTGCAGCTCTTCCACCTTCTCCCGACCTCCCTCCTTCACCTTCTGCCGATATAAAGACCCTACACGACGACTCAATATCAGGGCCTTGCTCCCAAATTCCACCATTGTCCTTACAATATGATCCGTCTCCACACCGTCGATTGAGTTTATAATGGTATCCGGGAAGTTGATCGCGATATCCTTTCTCACAGATATTTTTGGTAACTCAATTAAGCCAGATTCCGGTCCTTTCTCTCCACTAGCCGACCCCGCCCCACTGGCCGACCCTGCCCCAAGCAAGACCGCCCTCACTTTCTTCACATCCTTCCCCTTGCCGGCGCGAGGTTGCAACTCGACCTTCCTCTTCGTTCCACCATGTACGTGAACTTCCACCACGGACTCTTGCAAATTGGGAACGTCAACTTTCCCAGCTGCCTTAGCCTTAGCGGCCATCTCCTTCCTCAGCGACTGGAAGAGCGCCAAATTCTTTTTCCCTGATTGCGGCATGTGCCCTACAATAACACAATAAACCTCGGATTAAAACAACTTAGAATCATTAACACAGTTTAAGTAACAAACATATACCTTCAATATCTATAATCGGATGCACCGAATTATAAACTCTAACTAAGCCCTTAGTGGGCAACTTATCAACAAACTTCATTAAGATCTTCACCACCTCCTTATCCCCCGCCGACAACTCATCCGTCCCCATATCCTTGTACCGAGAAGGGGTACCCATCCAGCTAAATGGGAACTTTGTACTCCCATCAACATTCAAGAAATAAGGCTTGCCCTCTTTCTTCACCACAACTTTGAAGTACCCGTCCTTAAAGTGCTTAAAAGACTGGGAAAATGCATCCAGTCTGTTGATACTAGGACGACTTATCAGAGACAACCAAGTAGTTGGCCGACGGGGTCTGGTGTCATAGAAGTACAGGAAAGCGTAAGGAGAAGGCTCCAGGTATAGAGATTGGCACAAGATGCGAAAGGCTTGCAAATAAGCCCAACTATTCGGGTGCAACTGTGTAGGTGCCACGTTCAGCGTGCGCAACACACCCATAGCGAAATCATCTAACGATAACCACACATGTAGCTGAGAAAAATGACACATGTACATGTAGAAGAACTTCTCCGCAGCCCCCTCCTGCCCGTGACACACATGGTCAATAGCGCTAACCCTCTCAAGGGAAACGATATCCCTGCTTACACCCTTTGAGATGACAGGCGTACAATTCAGCCAGGAGTTCAATAAGCGAGACCACCAGAACAAAGATGATTGATTACGGACATCGGCTACCGCCCACCCATAACCGCCTTTGGCCGACCAATCACTCTCGGCCAACTCCTCAGGGGGATCTTCTCGGACCTCCCTCACCGTTTCCATGGGGATCCCACTTACCATACCTCCAGAACTAGTACCCTCTTCATCAACTTGCCTACCTCTACTACTCTCCGACCCCATACTCTCATTACTAGATGTGGACAACGATATACTATCGCTACTAGACATATCTTTTTTCGTGTTTACGGAAAGATGTCGGCTGAAATTGGGAACTAGTCGGACAGTAAAATGCACATAAGACCTCTGAATACAAAACTCTCGCAAATGAACCAAGTAACCCCTCACTCGTTTTGAAATCCATATTTATAGCCCAGAATCCCAAACGGCGAAAACCCCTTCCCGCCAAAACAACAACTCATACCAATCGACACCATCATTACAAGAGACGTGACTATTAAAAACGACAGTGCCAGAAGTTCCTGATTTGACCCCTGACACCTCTTCACCTATCTTCAAATGGTTACCACTTTTTAGCCTTAACACTATTCATCACACTTAAAGGCTGGGGGATTGGTGTATCACACCTAGCCGGTTCCGCTAGCATATCAACACATATCATCCTTGACCGACACCTATGTCGGTCAAGGCTGGGGGACTGGTGTACCACACCAAGCCAACTTAACAAAATAATGATAAAACGATCATCATACCAAAGCATTCAAGTAACCGGCCTAGGCTGGCCTAACCGGCCAAAACCGGTAACCTAGACGTCTAAAGGAACGACCTGCCTAAGACAACACATGAGTAACACAAACCGCCAATAGGTCCTAAGGGCCTGGGTTAGGGCCCAGGCCCACTTACAGCCCAAACTAGAGCCCAAACAAAGGCCCGACCCATGGGATAAACAAACATAACTAATGCTCTATAAATACACGTGGACCCCAGTAATTAAAGGTACGCATTCATTAATCACTGATTTGACCTTTTGAGAGTTTTGACTCACTTGAGCTTCAGAGCCCCTTTTACAGGTAACCCCTCCTGGGTCCAAACTGACATGTACCAACCGGGAAGAGGCCAACTGAGGAGATAGCGGACTACACGGGTAAGGTGACGCTTGTGCCTAACTTATCTTGTTTGTTCTTTGCAGGAACAGAAATGATGTTTCAAAGGACCGAGTTGTTAAATTTAACAATTGGTGGTTGAGTCGTTGGTGAAGACCGAGGAAAATTTATTTATAGAAGATTTTTTGACATTTTAGTTAGTGAGAGAGTACTATGTGAGTGTTATCTCTTATTTATTTTTGTGGTTGTGGATAAAGGCTGCAAAATTGGTTCAATTATTAAGTAACTTGAGTTCTATTGTGTATTAGTTAATACATGAGCACATACGAGTTGTTTAGTTACATATTCAACTCTGAGTATCTCAAATTAGGGTAAGTATATAAGCCTCCTAAATTTGAAAATGTAAGACCAGGAAAAATTTAATAAATAAATAAATATTTATTTAATAAATGCGAAGGTGAAAATACCTAAATTAATTAATGTGGAGAGAGAAAACAAAGATAGTATGAGCTTAAGTGGTAGAGAGTATTTGGTTATTATGATAAGACTTGGGTTTGAGTTTTTAAATGCCATTAGTGTGTGAATTTAATTATTTAATTATTTAATTATTTTAATAATATGTGGGACCATGGGCAGTAATAATATAATCCTAGAAGTATAGGAATTACCATGAAATATGAATAGGTTAAATGGTTATGCATTGTACTTGGTAATTAGGAGGTTGTGGGTTCAAACCATTTTAGGGTTGGAAGGGGGAATAAAGCAGAAAAATTTTGTGTGGCTGAAAATAAGGTAGGAGAAGTTTGACCTTGTTGTCTCCTTTTTATCTTGTGATGGTTGTTATGTGAGGCTATAAATAGTTGTGAAAGTTTTCGTATGGCAGTTGTGTTTTCAAAGATTTTCCATTTGTTCCTAATTCACAGTTGGCTTCGGACTTGTGCAGAATCTTCTTCTTTCTTGTCTTCGATCTTGTCTCTGCGTTTGGGTAGTTTTAAGGGGATTAATTCTTTGAAGTCTTCCTTGCTAATTGTGTTGTTTGGATGGTACCACATGCATGCAGTATGGGGTTTCTTTCTTCTATGTGTGCAAAAATGTTTCTTTAAGTCAACAGTGTGCTACCAATGAATTAATGGGGATTTACATTCTCTTTCTTCCTTTACTTATGACTTTAGGTGAGTGCATATCCTAGCTTGGGGTTTAGGTTTGTTTGTAGCTTTTGATGGTGATTATTATGGTGGGCCCTAGGTAGAAAGTTCCAAATTATCACGTTGGTTGCTTTGAGTGAAGACCACACCTTTTCGTGTATTGCATTTGGTTTAGTTCTCTTCTTTTACATGTCTTTTGGCTTCTTGTTGATGATGGTGCAATACCAATTTCCTCAATGCCTTCTTTATCATTCACGGTGCATAAATCATGAGCAATTAATTTGTTTAAGTGCCCCGGGTGTTACAGAAAACATCAATAAGGTACAAGTGGATTGAGTTAATGGATGATCAAGCCTTATCATTTGTCGAGTTTGGACATGAATGGCTAATTTTGAGATTGCATTTTCACATCACTTTGTTCACACAACGACTAATACTTCACTTGTGGTCTCAACACAAGATCTTCACATGTTGTAACTCTCGCACATAACTTACCAATCATCTCTGCTCACCATTAAAGCCATTCCACTTCTTCTGTCTCCCGAGGAGTCCACCAGATAAAGCCCACACTAATAAAAAAAATACACATTCACGTCACCAAATTTATGTCTAACATGAAAATAACACATGTAAAAATGTGCAATGACATTTTTGTAATTAAATGAAGAATATTTACGTTTGACGTATACCAATCAGACGTAAAAGAGGCTTCTTACGTTTGACTCTAATAGAACAAACGTAAATTTATGGCTAACGTAAGTTTTTATCTATTATATAAGGGTATAAAGTTATGTATGCTTTATAAGGGTTAGACGTATCGCTATGGTCACTAGTGCATTTTAGAGCTTTTATATCGCAGTATATGCTTCGGTTCCTGCGGACCCGCTGCATATAAGCATGCAGTGGCAGTTTTGTAATTAAATTCATCTTTTATGCCTCAGTTGTCATACTAACCGAGGCATATGGCTAAAAAAAATTTTGACTCCACGCGTTGACCCATAATTTAATTTTTTTTTTTTTACTGAAGCAACATGCCTCGGTTCTCTTTTAACCGAGGCAGTAGAGATAGGTAGAAATTTTGACCACTGTGTTGACCCATAATTTGAATTTTTTTTACTGAAGCAATATGCCTCGGTTCTCTAATAACTGAGGCAGTAGTGAGACAATATGCCTTGGTCGGGCGCCTACCCGAGGCAGTAAGGACACAATATGCCTCGGTTTCGAATAACCGAGGCAGTCCCTTCATAGGGTTAAAAAACCCCAATTTCTTCATTGTGCAACGGCCTTCATCTTCTCCGATTTCTTCTGCGAGCCTTCACCTTCTCCGGCGAGCCTCATCTTCTCCGACGATCAGTGCCACCGTTTCGCACAGCTCCTACCGTCCCGCACACCTCCGACGCACAGCTCCCACCATCTTGCACACCTCCGACGCTCCAGGCCATCATTTCGTCGCCTTCACTGCAACGCACCGCCCTTCTCCGACGACCAGTGCAGCTCTAAGCAAATCCCACATAACTCCCACCGTCCCGCACAGCTCCCACCATCCCGCACACCTCCGACGCTCCAGGCCATTATTTCGTCGCTTGCACCGCACCTCCGCGACTTCTTCTTCTTCGACCAACCACCACCGTCGTTGCACCGTCGAGGAGCCGTGCACTGCAACCGGAGCCGCTGTGTGTTCTTCGAGCAACCATCACCAACGTCCACTGCGATTCTGTTCAGTCTGCCTGCACCACCACTACACGCACCTCGAGGAGGTTTTTCCGGTGCCGCTGCCATTGCCTCCATTCAATCCCCCGCTCCTTGGTATGTTTATTTTTACAATTTGGATTATTTTTGGATTCGCCTGGATTTAATTTTTTGGATTGTTTATATGTTCTTATATTTTCAATCTTGAATTTGAGATTATTAAAAATATGGAAGAAATTTTGGATTTTTTGTACTAGGAGATAATTTGGATCCTAGGAGTTAATATGTATCAATTTCATGAGAATTTATTTTAAACTTTTGACAGTGTTCACGTACTATCCCTGTTGTCCGATTGTGGGTACGATTGATTCTCCTCCGTTGCTACTCACGTCTCACGCTCCAGGTTCTTAATTTTATTATGAGCTTATAATTGTTTAGTATATTGTTTATTTAGTATGTTTATTTATTTATATTTTAAAGTAAATCAATTTATTTTGTTTGATCTCAAATTGTCGTTGCATGGAGTTAGCCATAGTTTTCCGTTTGAGATTGAATACGAAAATTATTTACTTGTCTCCAAGTATTTTTTTTTAAAGAATATGTATTTTTCTAAAAGGAGACAATACTAATAATTTAAATGTATTCAATCTTGAATTGTCCGGTTGGACTGTTTAAGAAGATTAATCACTTTTTAATAGTTTATTAGTGCATATGTCTATTTTAATATACACATCTCAATATTCATGAATATTTGTCAATTGTGTTTTGTATTAATCTTTGGGTGCATATTTGACTGTGGTTAATAATCACTTTCATTTCGTGTAACCTGAAGACCAATGCGAAATGCTGGCGAAATTTCGTGAAATTTAAGATATGTGTTTTAAAATTAATATGTACCAATAAACTAGAAGAAGTGAATCTTCTTGAATGGGATAGGGTCACACCTTAAATACAAAAGCGAGGTGATCATTCATTTAAAGATTACTGAAATTGTTCACACAATTTCAGTATATAAACGTATGGATCGAGACTGGATTTACTTGCCACGCATCAGTGTTGAGTATGAGAAAGGAGTAGAAGAATTTATACAATTTGCGCAACGTTATGAAGGTAGAAGTGATGATGAAGTGAAGTTTAGATGTCCTTGTGTGAATTGTTTGAATGCGAGAAAGTTGAATGCAACTGCAATTAGGGAACATCTTATTTGCGATGGTTTCCTTCCAAGTTATACAATATGGACATGGCATGGCGAATTAATAGACTTTCCAACTGTCTCCCGAACTGAAAATTTTGTGGATTCCATCGTGGAAGATCAACATGAAGAAGACAAATTAGAGGACATGATTCGTGATGTTGGCGCTGAAGCTTTTGCCCAAGCGCACGTGTATGAGACAATCTCTACTGATTCAGAGACTCCGTTGTATGTTGGTTCAACTAAGTTTACAAGGTTGTCAGCGGTGTTAAGATTGATGAATTTGAAGGCGACTAATGGGTGGACCGATAAGAGTTTCACAGAATTATTAGTGTTGTTGAATGAAATGCTTCCAGATGGAAATACACTACCCACTCGCAACTATGATGCCAAAAAAATTCTTTGTCCGATGGGTATGGAGTATAAACGGATACATGCATGTCCTAATGATTGCATACTCTATAGGAAAGAATTTGAAGGATTGAAAAAGTGTCCGAAGTGTGGCTTATCACGGTACAAGGAGAAAATCAACAATGAAGATAAAGGTGAGTTAGAAAAGGATGGACCCGCTTTGAAAGTAGTCTGGTACCTTCCAATCGTACCTAGACTTAAGCGTTTGTTTGCGAATCCAAAAGACGCTAAAAACCTTCGATGGCATGCAGATGAGAGAAGATGTGACGGCCTGCTTCGTCATCCAGCTGATTCAATGCAATGGAAAAATATTGATCACGAGTTCCCCCAATTCGGTGAAGAATGTAGAAATATTCGCTTTGGTTTAGCTACTGATGGAATGAATCCATTTGGTAATTTAAGTACCAACCACAGCTGCTGGCCCGTTATATTATTTATTTACAACTTGTCTCCTGGACTTTGCATGAAGAGAAAGTACATGATGTTGTCTATGATGATATCCGGTCCAAGACAGCCTGGAAATGACATAGATGTTTATCTCAGTCCACTAGTTGAAGACTTGAAGATGTTGTGGGAGGATGGGGTTGAAACATTTGATGCTTTTACTTCTAAGACTTTCATGATGCGTGCAATGTTATTTTGCACAATTAATGATTTTCCAGCTTACGGTAATTTGTCAGGATATAGTGTCAAGGGTCATAAAGCATGTCCTATATGTGAAGAAAATACTGCAGCTCATCAATTGAAATACGGAAGGAAAACAGTATATATGCGCCATCGAAGATTTTTGCAATCGAATCATCCTTATCGAAGGTTAAAAAAATCATTTAATGGACATCAAGAGAATGATGATGCACCAATTCCATTGAATGGCTTTCAAATTCATGAAAAAGTTAATAAAATACATCATGTATTTGGGAAAACCTCTAAGAAATCATCTACAACGAGCCCTTGGAAGAAAAAATCAATATTTTTTTATCTTCCATATTGGTCGAAGTTAGAGGTTAGACACTGCATAGATGTAATGCATGTGGAGAAGAATGTGTGTGATAGCTTGATTGGTACACTACTTAACATTCAAGGAAAGACAAAAGATGGAGTAAATGCTCGGTTGGATATGCTTGAAATGAATATTCGCAAAGACTTGGCACCAAGGGAGGCTGGTAAGCGTACTTATTTGCCTCCCGCATGTTACACCATGTCTAGACAAGAAAAGATAAGTTTTTGCCTTTGTCTTAAAAGTGTCAAGGTACCACAAGGATACTCTTCAAATATTAAGAGTTTAGTGTCAATGCAGGATTTGAAGCTTGTTGGCCTGAAGTCTCATGATTGTCACGTCTTAATGCAACAATTGTTACCGGTGGCTATTCGTGGAATTTTGCCAAAAAATGTTCGACAAGCTATAACTCGTTTGTGTTCATTTTTCTCTTCAATTTGTAGTAAAGTCATCGATCCTTTAAAGTTAGATGACCTTCAAAGTGAGATTGTTATCATCTTGTGTCAGCTGGAGATGTTTTTCCCTCCATCCTTTTTTGATGTTATGGTACATTTGCTTGTTCATTTGGTAAGAGAAATCAAGTTCTGTGGGCCAGTATACTTAAGATGGATGTATCCTATTGAACGCTATATGAAGATTTTGAAAGGGTACGTGAAAAATCAATATCGTCCAGAAGCTTCAATGATTGAAAGGTATATAGCAGAAGAAAGTATTGAGTTTTGTTCAGATTACATGACAAAAGCAAATCCGATAGGAGTTCCTCCTAGATCATGGTTGAACAGGTGTTCTATAAGTAACAACATCCGGGGTGTGAATGTGGTAACCAAATCTCGCGCAGAACTATTGCAAGCACATCTATACATATTGAACAACACTGATGAGGTGATCCCTTACTTATCTGCACACAAAGCCATTGTAAAGAAACAACATCCAAGACAATCAGAGAAATGGCAGTTGATGGAGCATATGATTGAGGATTGATGTCGTAACTTGTACAGGTTATGAAATTAATAATTGCACATTCTACACAAAGTCTTTGGATGATAAAAGCACAGTACAAAATAGTGGAGTGAGTCTTGAAGCTGAGTCGCTGCAATTTTCCACATCCAAAGATAAAAATCCGGTAATTGGGTCAATGACGTACTATGGTGTAATAGAAGAGATATGGGAGGTTGACTATACTGTGTTCACTATTCCACTGTTCAAATGTAAGTTGATTGATAATAAGAGTGGTGTCAAAATTGATGAATCGGGTATGACTCTAGTTGATTTTCAAAAGGTGGGTTATCGAGACGAGCCTTTTATCATGGCACATCAACCATCTCAAGTTTTTTATGTAAAAGATCCTGCAACTGAACATTGGTTTGTTGCTCTTCATGGCAAGAGACAAATTGATGTTAATGAAGAGAATTTGAGTAACCTTCATATTGCTGACACTCATCGATTTAAAACAACGATAAATTTTGATGAGGCCCTAGTACTTGACGATGTACAAGCAATTCGGGAAGATCACGATGAGGGAATATACATATGACCAATCCATAACTTTATGTATGAATCTGAATTGTTTATATAAATTTATGTGTTTTGTTAAATAATATGTTATTTGTTATTAATCTTTTGTATTTTTTTCTTTTAACAATAAATATATGGCTGACCATCAGACTTCATCATCGGAGGATGAATTGCCTAAAAAGAGAACCACCAGAGGAGCCACTATATTGAGGAAGCTCATGTTGAGAAAAGCTAAAGGTAAGAAGACTCATGTCATTATTGACGTCGTCACTGGTCAAGCTTCAGGTCGTAATAGAGACCTATTTAGAAGCTATTTAGGAGTACTGGCACGTGACATAATATCCATCCTTACTCCTAGTTTCGATCATGTGTCTGAAGTTCAACGGAACATGATATGACAGGATCTAATGGTAAATTATGTCATGTAATTTTTTAAATTTATATTTTCATTATATTGGTAAAGCACTTACTGATGTTAATTTTCTTTATTGCAGACGACATTTGATATTCCAAATGTGGCAACATTTAAACATAGATGTCTGGCAGCAGTCGCCGAAGATTTTCGTGGTTTTAAGACAAAACTGACGTCTAGGTATATCTATGGATCTAAAAAGAATGAAGATCCACGTGAGCTATACACTTCAATTGATGAAGACACTTGGCATCTTTGTTGAGTCTCGTACATCTGAGAGATGGAAGGTTAGTTTACTTGAATTTAAAAATTTGTTGAAATTGTCTACAAGTTGAACTAATTCATAAAATCAATTATATGTTATAGGAAATAAGGACAAAAGCCCAAGCAATAAGTAAACAAAATAAAAACCCACACATATTGTCTCGTGGTGGGTATAGAAAGCTTGAAGAAAAGATATTGAAGGAAAAAGAAAAATC
>Ga0214545_1011150_pt1 | contig 12560 bp, 16 predicted proteins | sample CNSS4metaG_FD_160064 | JGI IMG/M metagenome (GOLD analysis project Ga0214545, IMG submission 160064) | Root nodule microbial communities from cowpea collected in UCLA plant growth center, Los Angeles, California, USA - CNSS4 | ecosystem: Host-associated > Plants > Roots > Nodule | place: USA... | reverse complement strand
CTGTGTTCGTTGGGAGACGACTTAGGGTTACTTTACCCTTTCTATTTTCTTGACTACTATCTTAGCAATACTGACGTTGCTATAGTTTAGTAGTATTAATTTGATCGCGTCAACGACAACGTTATCAGGCGGGTGTGGCGAGGTTTCCGCTGTATTGGACAAGTTCGCCTACCAAGTGGGAGGTGGTGTCTAGAGATACGTTGGATGTAGGCAGTAGGCGGATTGTAGAAGTTTTGGAAAGATTGCCGCCTAGGGCTCCTGGGAAGTGGATAGTGTGTTGCTACTTGACGGATGATCCGGGGCGGGATGTTTGTTGTATGTTCTCTTGTAGCTATATGGGTTCGCGTGTTGGACTAATCTGAATGTGTTGCGTTTTTGCAGGTGTGATGGCTCATTACGCAAAGAAAGTGGGGGGTTCAGAAGATTTATTGGCTAAAATCAGGGATCAGCTAGCGGCTTCTTCGAAGGGGGAGGGTTCTTCGAAGGCGCCCGCTTTGGCGGGTCCTGTGGTGGAGACGGTTCGTCCTGCTACGAAAAGGCCGGCTGTTTCAAAACTGAAGGGGGTTGGTAAGGATAGGAAAAGGTTAAGAGCTCTTGCCAAGACGGGAGGTGTTGCGCCTGGTGGAACTAACAACCCGGACTTGGGCGGATTTGAAAGGGCGAAGGTGCAGATGAGGAAGGGAGTGGAGATCAAGTTGACGGATCCGGAGGTTGCACTTGTTGAGGCCGCCGATCCTGGGCTGTTTATGAGGGCCTAGAACGAGTATACGTCTCGTGGACTTGTGTTGGGGCGCCGGTTGTCAGCCATGATGCAGGAAGAGATCGCTGCGGGTGACAAGAAGAAACTGGCCGATGAGCTGGCTACGTTGAAAGTGCAGGTGGAGCTTGATCAACGTACATGGGATGAGGAGAAGAAGAAGTTGGAGGCGGAAGTGAAGAAGTTGAAGGTGGGCGTGTTGGCCGCGGAGAAAAAATTGAAGTTAAAGCAAGTGGAGGTAGAAAAGTTGCAGGCGAAGAGGAAAGCGGAGTCTGAGGAGGCTGCCGATGAGATTAGTGGCTTACAGCAGGCCGTGTATACGGAACATGTGAAGGGTTTTGAGAAGGCGCTGAGGCAGGCGAAGTTTTTGTATAAAGAGGTCTCTGTCACCGACTGTCGCTTCAACGTAAATTTGGACATCTATGATAACAAGATGTTGGACGTGGCAGAGATTAGCAAACTGAAGGCGGTTGCCGAGGGCGAGGAGGTCTCACAGGATGAGGAGGGCACTTTGATGACGACTCCAATACACGTTGGTGATGACCGCGCTTCCAACGAGGAAGGTGTGGGTGAGGAGGCCGAAGCCGAGGCTGCTGATGGAGATAATGATGCAGGGGAGGAGTAGGTTATTTAGCGTAGTTTCTTGGGGGCGAGGACGCCGACATCTTTGTAATTTTTGTAATGTGGCTATAGGCCTTTGTTTTTTGAGAACTTAATTTTAATTTGCTTGTGCTTGGGTACTTCTCTTTTGTTGTGTTAATCTGAGAGGGCCGCTATGCATTGGCTTGTAGGGTGGGAACTTTATTTGGAAATGAATGCTAAGCTTGTTTGTTCATATTCTATTTCATTCTGTATATCGTTATACTTACTCAGTTGAGGTTTATATATTTGTGTGTACGTGCGGTTGGTTGAATGGTGTCGTGATTTGTTTCTGTTATATGATGCGCTTGGGTTGATATATCATGTTTAGTGAATCGGCTTCTTGATAGTGTATTACCGCTCGGCGTTTTGAAGTAGTGGTTGAGATACTCGTTTTGGCTTTCGACTAGCAGCATTTAGGGTAGTGGCTAGGGTTTTGAATAGATTTCGGCCAGGCGACACTTAGGTCAGCGATTCTCGGGAACGTTAGTTCTTAATATCAACCAGCGACACTTAGAGTAGTGGCTGGGGGTGTTAGTCTGAATTTCGACCAGCGACACTTAGAACAGTGGCTGGGAGCGTTAGTTTTTAATATCGACCAGCGGCACTTAGAGCAGTGGCTGGGAGTGTTATTCTGAATTTCGACCAGCGGCACTTAAAACAGTGGCTGGGAGTGTTAGTTCTCGATATCGACCAGCGGCACTTAGAGCAGTGGCTGGGAGTGTTAGTTCTTAATATCGACCAGCGGCACTTAGAGTAGTGGCTGGGAGTGTTAGTTCTTAATATCGACCAGCGGCACTTAGAGTAGTGGCTGGGAGTGTTAGTTCTTAATATCGACCAGCGGCACCTAGAGTAGTGGCTGGGAGTTGCGACAGGACAATCTTGAGTAATGGTTTCCTTGTGATTTATTGGTGGGTGGATGGCTCGTTAAAACCTTCCTGGCCAAAACCCTCCTTAGGGAAAAATGCTAGGGGAGGAAAGAGTACATCTAATTACAAGTACTGTTCAGCTAAAATACAACTTTAAATGCGAAATGTTCCAAGTGTTGGGTAGTGGTTCCCCAGAAAGCTTCTCCAGACGGTATGCTCCTTTGCCGACGTCCTTTAGTATACGGAATGGGCCCTTCCAATTTGGTGAGACTTTGCCTTCGTGTTTTCGTGCTTTACTGGTCATCCTCCAGACTAAGTCGCCCTTGTGGAGAGAGCGCGGTTTGAGTTTGGAGTTGTATCTTCTAGCGGCTCTTAATTTGGTCGCAAGGTCGTGGATGCGTGCCTTTTCTCGTGCTTCATACAGAAGGTCGAGATGGGTATTCATACAGTCGTCATTGGATTGGGCGTTATGGTGTTGCTGGCGTAGGGATGGTTGTCCGATTTCTACGGGAATCACAGCATCGGTGCCGTAGACAAGGGTGTATGGTGTGTCGTGGGTGGAGGATTGGGGCGTGCATCTATATGCCCAAAGTACTTGGAGGAGCTCGTCTGGCCATTTCCCTTTTGCCCCGTCAAGCTGCTTCTTGAGTTGGCCGAGGAGGACTTTGTTTGCAGCTTCTGCTTGGCCGTTTGTTTGGGGGTGCTCGATGGAACTGGTGATGTGTGTGATTTTCAAGTTGCGGTAGAATTCGCTGAGGCCCTTGTCTATGAACTGGCGGCTGTTGTCAGTTATGATGGTGTGAGGTATACCGTAACGACATATGATGTTCTTCCAGACGAAACGTTGCACCTGATTGGCAGTTATGGTGGCAAGGGGTTCTGCCTCGATCCACTTGGAGAAGTAATCGACGGCGACAAGTAGGAATTTGACTTGGCCTTTACCTGGTGCGAAAGGGCCGATTATGTCTATTCCCCATTTGGAGAATGGCCATGGTGAGGATACGTGGTGGAGTTCTTCCTGGGGTACGTGCGTCACGGGGCCGTGCTTTTGACATTGAACGCATTTTCTAACATACGTGGTGCAATCTCCCTCCATTGTCGGCCAGTAGTAGCCGGCTCACAATATCCTGGTGGCCATGGTCTTGGGGCCCGAGTGATAGCCACAAATTCCGTGGTGTATTTCTTGCATGACATATTCGGCTTGCTCGCGTGTGATGCACTTGAGCAAGGGTCTGCTGAATCCTCGTCTAAATAGTTCTCCCTCGACTAAAATATAGCGCGCCGCTTTCCGGGCCCATCCTTTGTCTTCGTTTGCCGGGGTGGTTCCTTTTTCTAGGTACGTGACAAAAGGTTCCATCCAGGTGCCGGCTGTGGTGATGTTGAGGCATTGATTAGTCTGTTTGATGGAGGGTATGCTCAGGGTGTGCTGCAAAAGTGACTTGTATCGCCCCTTCTTCTTAGTGCTAGCAAGCTTGGAGAGGATATCGGCTCTGGTGTTGTTACTTCTGGGGACATGTTCGATCTTGAAGGCCTCGAAGTGTTCGATTAAGGCGGTTACCGTGTGGTAGTATTGCGAGAGCAAGGAGTCTTTGACTTGATAGTCGCTGTTGAGGTGCCCCACTGTGAGCTTGGAGTCTGTTTTGCAAAACAACTTCTTGGCACCGACGTCGCGTGCTAGATTGAGGCCGGCTATTATGGCCTCGTATTCTGCTTGATTGTTGGACGTTTTGAAATTGAAGCGGAGGGATTGCTCGACGAGGATGTCGCCGGGGCCTTCCAGTACCATTCCTGCGCCGGCACCTTGGGGGTTTGAGGAGCCATCTACATGCATCGTCCACCAAGTGTCTTGGGTGGATGGGTGGTTCTGAAGGTCGTTGGTGAAGTCTGCTAAGCATTATGCTTTGATGGGACCGTGTGGCTCGTACTGGATGTTGAATTCGGATAATTCGATGGCCCACGAAGATAGGCGTCCTGCCAAATTTGGTTTTTGGAGGATTTTTTGTACAGGGTGGTCCGTTCTGACGATGACGGTGTGGGACTAAAAGTATGGGCATAATCGTCGTGCTGCGGTTATCAACGCAAGGGCTACCTTTTCAATCATCTGGTATCACGTTTCTGGGTCCTGGAGGATTCGGCTGGTGAAATATATGGGTTGTTGGGTGTTGTCTTTCTCTTGGACGAGAGCGGAGCTGAGTGCGCCCGCAGATGCCGCTATGTACATGACGAGGGGAAGGTTGAGGTCTGGTTTGGTGAGAATTGGGGGGGGTGGTTAGCAGCTGTTTCAAGGTGTTGAGGTTTTGTTCGCAGGTCTCGTCCCAAACGAACTTGGCCGATTTCTATAGGAGCTTGATCATTGGTTTGGTTTTGTCGGCCAACTTAGGGAGAAAACGTGAGATAGCGGTTAACCTGCCCACTAGGCGTTGTACTTCCTTGACGTTTGTGGGACTTCTCATGTCGATTATTGTACTTCCTTGACGTTTGTGGGACTTCTCATGTCGATTATTGCTTGGCATTTTTCGGGGTTGGCCTCGATCCCGCGTTGCGTGAGCATGAAACCGAGGAACTTGCCGCCGTCGACCCCGAAGGTACATTTCTCGGGGTTGAGTCTGATGTTATATGCTCGCAGGGCCTTGAAGACTTCTGCCAAATCTGCTGAGTGCTGCTTGGGGTTGGGGGATTTTACGATGATATCATCTACGTAAACTTCCACTGTTCTGCCGAGGAGTGGGTGAAAGACTCTATCCATGAGGCGCTGGTACGTCGCGCCGGCGTTCTTGAGGCCAAAGGGCATGACCTTATAGAAAAGGTTGGCCGCCTCGGTGATGAAAGCGGTTTTAAGCTTGTCCTCTTCGGCCATGGGTATCTGATTGTAGCCGGAATAGGCATCCAGGAAACTAAGTACCGCGTGTCCCGCAGCCCCATCGACTAGTCTGTCGATGCTAGGAAGTGGGTAGGCATCTCTCGGGCATGCTTTGTTTAGGTCTGTGTAGTCGACGCACATGCGCCACTTGCCACTGGGTTTCTTTACTAGCACCACGTTTGCTAGCCAGGTTGTGTACTGGGCTTCATCGGCGAATCCGGCCTGCTTGAGTTTATTGGCTTCCTCGATTGCTACTTGTCTTCTGCTTTCTCCGAGTTTCCTCTTCTTCTATGAAACAGGTTTGGCGTTGGGGAAGACGGACAACCTGTGGGAGGCTATCTTGGGGTGTACACCAGGGAGATCTGCGGCGGACCAGGCGAAGAGATCGGCGTTCTGTGTAAGGATGCGCTCGATGTGGTGCTCTTCTCCTTTGGGGAGGGTGGTGCCAATTTGGAGCAATCGATTTGGCTGTTCGAGGGGGAAGTGTCTTATGTCCCCAACGGGCTCGACCCTGGCTTCAAAGTTTATTCTAGGGTCGAGGTCGTCGCCTGCCAAGGCTGCTTTGGCCTGGGATTGCTCGATATTGTGGGTTGTCAAGGGTGGGTGGGGAAGTTTTAGGCTTGCTATATAGCATTCCCTGGCGGCGCGCTGGTCGCCGTGTACCGTGATTATGTCGCCCTGCGAGGATGGGAATTTCATGGCGAGATGTTGGGTGGATACGATGGCTTCCAAGGCGTTGATGGATGGTCTTCCCACAAGTATGTTGTAGGATGTGTGTGCCTCCACAACTAGGTAGCAGATGGGTATGGTTATCGTTTGCCTGCCTTCTCCAAAGGTTGTGTGGAGGTCGATATACCCTTTGGTTGGGACCCTTTCGCCTGAGAACCCGTATATTGGTTCATTATGGGGAGTGAGGTCGGCTAAGGGTATCTGCAGCTTGTTGAAAGTTTTCCAATATAAGATATCTACGGAGCTTCCTTGGTCGATGAGCACTTTCTTGACTGCGAAGTTTTCTACTTATATGGTTATGACCATGGGGTCGTCTTGGTTGGGGTCGGTGCCTTGAAAGTCTGAGTCTGAGAAGGTGATGGGTGGCATTCTTCTTATCGTTCTGCCAGACACAGCATGTACTGATTGGACTGCTCTTAGGTGCCTTTTCCTGGACGAGGATGACTTCCCTCCTCCGGCGAATCCTCCAGATATGGTGTTGATTGTTCCGCGTAAGGGTGGTCTATCGTCGGTTCGCTTGGGTTGTTGTTGGGCTGGCGCTCGCTGTTCTGTATGTTGGGTTCTTGCGGGTTCTCTTCTTGGCTCTCTACGCTCAGTTCGTCGGTCTGTTCGTCGCTCGACTCGCCTATTGTCATTCCTCTCATACCGAGGTCTGGGTGGGCCTTCCCCGGTTTCTCTTATGTAATGTTTGAGATGTCCAGCCCGCACGAGTTCTTCTATCTTGTCCCGCAGGGTATCGCATTCATCAGTCGTATGGCCGTTGTTACGATGGTAATGGCAGTACTTGCTCAGGTCCGCATTAGGTGGGTTTTGGTACTTCCTGGGCGGGGGGATGAGTTCTGCCTGCAGCACTTCGTCTAGTATGCGAGATCTGGGTGCGTTCAAGGGAGCGTAGTTGGAGAACTTAGCGGGCCTTCGCTCCATCGGGCGATTCTGTTCACGCGGGCGGGCTCTTTATTAGGTTTCCTGATGTTGGTTTGTGCTGAGGGAGTTTGAGCGTTACTTTGGTATCGCCTCATGTCCTCGACTCTGATAAACATGGCCGCTCTTTTCCTAAGCTCCTGCATGCTTATGGGGGGACGCATTGCTAGCTCATCAGCGAAGGGTCCTGGCTGGAGGGAGGTCATCATGTACATCAATATGAGATTGGGGGTGAGGTCCTTGATTTTCATGGCTATGGCGCCAAATCTGTCGATAAAAACTCGGAGAGGTTCCCCCTCCTCCTGCCTGAGATTGAGGAGGGCAATTGTGGTGAGATCGTGGCGACGACTCGTGTCGAACTGGGTGGTGAAGGTGGTGGTAAGCGTGGTGAAGGAGTCAATGGTATAGGGGGGAAGGCCCATGAACCATTCTAAAGCCGATCCTCTGAGGGCTACCGAAAACGACTTACATAAGACGGCGTCGTCCGTGGAATATAACCCCACCTGGTTGGTGTAAATAGACACAAACTCGTCTGGGTCCGTTGTGCCATCATACGTCACGGTGGGTAGGTCTCCCCAGCCGCTTGGTCTGCTTCTATCTTCCACCTAAGGCGATAATTTTCCTCTCTCAATGCTTCCATTTCATCTGCGTTTCTTTTCTTGTACTCTGCGAATTCTTGCTGCATCCTGGCTTGGGCCTCCAGGATGCGGGAAATCTCCGATGCTGGTCCGGGGTCCCCAACTTCAACAGTTGGGACCACGGGGGGGATGTCCGCTGTCCTGCTTCTTGTGGAAACCATCTTGTCTTCTTGGACTGTTGTTTTGGACCTGTGAAGTACTCTTCGGCCCCACGGTGGGCGCCAAATGTTCTTACGGGACCAAAGGTTGTAATTCACAAATCACTTGAAGGCTTCGGATGGCTGATCTCGGTCGTTCTTCTGTTGCTTCGAGGGAATTCCGGGGGTGGAGCAGGGGACCTGCAAAAGACACTCCGATGCCTAAGTCAGCGCTGGTGATGTCAGAATATCAGAATAATTTAATGCGTAATCAATGCATGGAACAGTGTGATATTTATACTATTTTACCTGTGGGTCCTACCTGGGATGGGCTTTCTGGCCCAATCATCCCCTTTTTGGCTATTCTTGGATCCAGTGCTTCTTAGGGAGGAAATTACCAAAGGATCCTTCAGGGGTTTGCGGTATTCGGTACTCGGTCATGAGGATCTTTGGGGTTTCATGTTGACTGGTTGTGTCGCGGATCTGAGCTACTTGGTGGAAAGACATCTGTAACGTGGGGTATGGTGGTCGCCGAGGGCCACGCATCTTGTGAGGTTTCTTTCTACGAATATGTGGCCCCCAGTTCTGCTGAGGGCCGTGCTCTAGGGAGGGTGTTTGGTGTAGTGCATGCGGCTGGTGTGACTTTGGTTGAGTACCCGGCCGCAAGACTTCGAGTAAGCGGCCACAAGGCTTTGCTGGGGGCCGTATACTAGGGGTTGGGACCTTCCATGGTGTAACGTGATGTGGGTGGTCATCAGCTTTGTTGGGTGTTTCATGATCTGGGAGGGGGCTTTGGTATGCGGTTGGCGGGTGTGTTTGGTGCCGCGTACCTAGGCTGGGACAATACCTTAACACTTAAAAACTCATAACTTAGCACTTACAAACTGAAAGCTTAACACTTAAAAAATGATAGCTTAGCAATAACAAACTGATAGGTTAGCACTTACAAACTAAGAGGTTAGCAATTATATAATAACTGCATACCATAAATGCAATCCATATCACCTATGAATAAATGCAACAACAACGGACATCATATGTGCCAACATATAAGCATGCTTTAGCACACCAAATATTTTTTTCCACTTAACATAATATCGAACCAATCATCATATCTGCAAAAACAATTACCCCACTCACAGCTCTGTTGTGCAAACAATTTAAATATTCATTTCCAATAAATTACTGCAACGTTTGTGCAAAAGTAATACCTTGCCTTAACACTTATATTAACAAGTTAGCATAAATTTTCAACAATCACTTTGCTTACCTCTTGAACAACACACATTTAAAAAAAAATCAAAACTTTATCACATATTAACCAAAAATAGAAACAAAAATCACTCATTTCCACAAACATCAACAAATTTCTTGCAATGGGTTAACCCAAAAATTTTTGTGCTCCACCAAAACAGAAAGGGAAGACCATGGAACAGAATAACGACCATGGAGGAAGAAGAAAATTACAGGGCTCGCCAACAATACACATACGAGACGAGATGGGGGACCTAAAAATAGTAGGCAAGGAAGAAAATGATACCTGGTTTAACCACAAATTGCTCACCACCACTGCTCAAACCACTTCCACTGCGTTCTCTATAACTCCTCTCTCGCTTTTCTCACTTCCTTCTCTCACTACTTCGCTCTCTCTCACCTCATTCTCTTTCAAGTCTGTAACTCTCGCTTCTCTCACTTCAACCACTGCTTCTCTCTCTCTCACTTGTTTCTATTTCAGTTCTATAACTCCTTCAAACCACTAATCATTCTCTCATAAAAAACGTGCCTTAGTGGATTTTAAAAAAAAAATTAAATCTCTCACTACCACGTCAGGTAGTGAGAGAAGTTGTTAAAATATCATTACGGAAGAGAAAAACCCATACCTTTATGTGAATTTAAGAAAAAGTGAAGAAAGTGAAAAATTTTAAGAACCCATTCTCTTCCCTGCAAAGTGAAGAAACCCCAATACCATACCAAACAATGCGTAAACCACCCTTCAATGTTCTAAGAACCCATACCTCTAACTAACAGATTATATAAACTTTTAAAATACAAACCCCATGAACATGCACTCTCTAGATTAAATAACAACGACGCATAAAGGATGAAAACAAAACAAAGAGACCAAAAAGTGAAACAGAATTTCGCATGTGAAGAGAAAGATGAATTCACGTGAACGTGCAAACGTTGCTTCCTTTATCCCTTATCCAACCAAGACTAACTACACTTACTGAAAGAAACAAATGAGACACAACCTTATCTATGCAATTACTATTAAGAGGTAAGCCAAAAGAAAAAAACAAAAGAACCAACACTTTAACCCATGCAAACCAAACTGCTGCACCATAAACCTACTACTACACCATGAGTAACAGGAAGAATGAAAAATTAATTTGCATGTTAATAGAACCCTCTCTCACATAGAACCCATTTTCACATAGAACCCACTTTCACAAAGAACCCAATTAACCAAACCAAGGGTTTGATGGTATGGCAGCCAAGGAGAACGGGCAAGTGCAAGCTCGCACATGCACTAAAAACAAAAACAGAACCCACAAAGAACATGCAATGACGCATGTTCTACACTCCACTCTTATATACCATTAACTCTTGACTAAGCCATCACTCGTGGTTGCCCCTCATGCATGAAAGAATAGAAGAATAATGCAATTAAAAACAGTGGCACCATGCACACATATAAATCATCACAAAGCTTCATGCAAATATTGGAATGATAGCACAACTACATAATCCATGGCAGCAATGACAATAAAAACAACCAAAAGAAGAAGCAAAAGAGGAAAAAAAGTTAAAGAATAACATACAAAAGGTTAGTTTCCCCTAACTCTTAGAAATTCTTCCAATCATCTCCTTCAGTGTCGCATTTCAATTCTCAATGGCTTCTCTCGGTCTCTTTCTCTATAATTTTTGTGTGTGCCGTTTCTTTTTTCTTTCACAAACCCTAACCCTTTTTAATGTAAATGGCCCTTACTATCTCTTACATAGTCTTTTTTATTAAAATCTTAAGGTTTAGCCGTTTTTATTTTTGTATATCAATGGCAACACGTTTTGAAAAAAAAAATAGCAGCAACAAAAAAATAAAAATTGTATGCTTCATGCTTCAACGTGAAAGAGAGAGAAATTTAATTTAAAAAAAGTTTTGTGGATCCCACCAGAAAGAACAAAGAGAAAAAATAAAAAAATAAACCTGTGCAGGGTTCAAAAACACACACCACGTCAAACCACACATATACACCAACCACTAAACCAGATACTTTCTCAATATTATTATGCACGAATGAAATATAAACTTATATTGTCCATCCACCATAATTGATTAGTTTAGTAAAATAAAAAACCTAAAGCACGTTTTCCTAGCTAACGGGGATCGAACCTGCGTGCTTTGCACAACAACACGTAGGTCAATCACCAAGCCAAATGTTTTCTCATATCATAATACGCACCATTTTGTTATATACACATATCCCCAACCTTAAATATAATATCAAAATTAAAAATAAATAAAACAATAACTTACATCACTTAAATAATTATTATAAATAAAACAATAACTAAAATCACTCAACTAATAATTATTTCATAATTTAATAACCTAACTAAATTAAATAAATCAACAATATTAATCAAGCCATTAATTTTTTCCCTGTGTTTCCCTTTAGTATAATTTTTTTCTCGGGTCTTACAATCAAGATTGAGTGTTTTAAAACGAAGTCATGCCCATCCCAAAAGAAGATGACAAGAGTCCATGGAGCAATATCACATAATACTTCTTTCACACATTGCCATGTTGATAACGCTGTCGTCAAGCGATCAAATTAATACTACTTATCTATAACAACTTCAGTATTGTTAAGAAAGTAGTCAAGAAAATAGAAAGGGTAAAGTAACCCAAAGTCGTCTCCCAACGAACACAGAATTGATTTTTAAAAAATTAGTTCTTATAAAACTATACAAAAGAGTTAATCAAATAAAACAATAAAAATATAGGAGGATTAAGATAAATAGGATAGAAACAATAGTAAAGAAAATAGATTGATTCCATTTCTTTTTTCAAAATAGATTCATCATCGGTTATCTAAAGATTATTGCTCAATTAATTATTGTTGTAGATTTACAAATTAATCAATGTAAAGTCTCAATTAATTAGTGGGCGTTCTCACTTTTAACCAAAGTACAGTCTCAATTAAAAGTGAGAACTTTTAGATTATCCACAGTAAATTCAACCAAAGTACAGTCTTAATCAAATTTTACTATGCCTAATCATGTCTATTCTTTTATCTCCTCACCAAATAAAAAGCTTTATTAATCAAAGTAAAGTCTTGATTAATTTTCGTTAGAGTTAATACCTTTAACCATAGTAAAGTCTCAACTATTAGTAAAAAATCATTCAATCACATAAAAGTTTCTAAATAAAATCAAAGTAAAGTCTCAAGTAAATAGAGAGAAGAAAAGAGAGAGAAAGAAATTAGGCCCCCCTAAGGGTTCCAAAACTCCAAAGTCCCGAGCTTTTTTTCTACTTCTCCCTTGGTCTCTTTATATAGGAATTGGACTGGGCTTTTCTGTTGCTAAAATCTCTCAAATATCTTTTAAAATAAAGATAAATATAAATATTTAAAAATATTTGGAGAGATATAGAGTATTTGAAAAATATAGTTGGTTGATAATATCAATATCTAATATAATTAAATTAATTAATTACCTTAAGATATATGATAAATTATCACCAATTAATATTTGTATTAATTTTCCAAATCAACCATTTGCAATCTCCTCAAATTATCTTCTAAATAATCCAATATCTTCAAGATATATTTGTTTGTTGTGGATCTAAAAAGATTCCAGAAGATCTTGTCATATTTAAAAAGATTTGGTAGTTAATATCTTTTAATATTTTATGATATAATTAAATAAGATAATTATTTAAAAATATCAAATAAAATATCTAAAGATATATTTTTCCCAAATTATCTTCTATCATAAAGATAAAGAAAA
>Ga0214545_1011146_pt1 | contig 12563 bp, 12 predicted proteins | sample CNSS4metaG_FD_160064 | JGI IMG/M metagenome (GOLD analysis project Ga0214545, IMG submission 160064) | Root nodule microbial communities from cowpea collected in UCLA plant growth center, Los Angeles, California, USA - CNSS4 | ecosystem: Host-associated > Plants > Roots > Nodule | place: USA... | reverse complement strand
GTGTTGCTTGGTGAATCCATTTGGCCATTTTTACTAGGTGTTATGCTACCAAATTTTATACTTGGATTTTGGGTGATATTGGCAAATTAGTTCCATGCTTTAACTTAGTTATGATCTTTCTTGGTGTTTGCATAATTTGAGGTATAATCTTGGCTTGTTCAAATGCTTTCCATAGAGTCTTTAAAAGTGTTGGGCCTAAGGCCAACCCAAGAAGTGCCCAAAACACCTAAACCTAACCCTAACACCTCATTCTACTAACTTTCAGAGAGGATTGTTCCCCTACCTCCTTGTAGTTGAACGTAGAGCTCTGCCAGGGCATCTTCCGTGCAACCATTGTTTCACTCTAAGGTCTCATCCGCTTTTACTGCACTGGTTGAGTCGTCGTATTTTCCCCTCTTCTCAGTGAACTTCAGTGCTCCCACTCAAGGTAAGGGCAGCTAGCTTGTTCTGTTCTTTTAAGTACTTTGTTGCTTGGTTTACTTCTGGTTCACGAGTATGAGTTAGTATGTTGTTGGGTTCGCCTGGAAATGGTTGAAAAATGTATTTTTGGTTGGGTGTGCTGCCTTGTATGTGTGAACAGGGGCGAGAGCTGATATTTTCGCCCAAGCGAGCTCGTCTCGCCCAGGCGAGAATAGCAAAAGCTCGCCCAGACTTTTCTGCTCGAACCTTCGCCTAGGCGAGCGGCTGCTTTTTGAGCGACGAAATATCTCGCCCAGGCGAGACAGTCTCGCCTAAGCGAGAATCCGCGAAATTGCCCAGAGTCACTGTCGCAGTCTCGCCTGAGCGAGAGTCTACAGTTTGAGCGAGAGCACTCCTCTCACCTGAGCGAGGACTCCCAGCTTGAGCGAGTCCTAGCTTGGGTTTTGGCTATGCTTCGTTTCATGAATATTATTGGTTGTTTGATTGGCTGGTTTAGTGATTTATTGTATAAAGAGGGTGGATATGCATGTACTATGTATGTTATGGGTGGGAACTAATGATTTGATGATGAGCTTGGCATGATATATGATTGGTGGTTGGTCATGTATACTAAATGACATGTTAGAACTTCATGATTGATTGATTATGTATGAGTAAGGTTTGTGTAGGACATAATCCCATGACCCTTGTAGTGGGGCTCGTGGTGGTGCCTCATCATATGGACATAATTCTGTGGGCCCTCCTAGGGGGAGTTCACGGTGGTGCCTCAGTTATTGGACCTAATTCCATGAACCTCGAGGTGAGAGTTCACGGTGGTGCCTCAAGATTAGGACGTAATTCCACAAGGTTAACGTGGTGGTGCCTCAAGGCCAGGACGTAATTCCATGAAGTCCACGTGGTGGTGCCTCTTGTAAGGGTGTAATTCCGCGAAGGCCTTGTGGTGACGCCTCACTGCTAGGACGTAATTCCACTGTCTCGTGGTGGTGCCTCATTGAGCGTATCCGGATAGTCAAATCTTGGTGTCTTATATGGTTTGGTGCCTCATATGTGAATGTCTGCCATTTATGCTTGAATATGAAATTGTATGTTGAGTGTATGATATGAGAACTTTTTCAGTAGCTTACTCTTTGCTGGTTTGTATGATTGTGTGTGGTTTCCTCCTTTGCGATGATCATCAACCTTGTTGATGTGAGCAGATGTGAGAACCTCTGGCAGTGGTAATAATAATAGAGATGCTACGGTTTGATGATATCTTGGACGACTATCGGGCTCACTATAGTGTCTTATTAAATGAGAAACAATTAGATAAAGAAAAACTTTTAATCAACCATAATTATTATGCAATGAGAATGAGAAACATTGTACAAAATTAATCAACTATTCTGATTGCTTCTGTCCGAAAATATCTGTAGAGTCAATCATCATGGTTCACATATAGAATCTTATTATCAATTTCATAATGAATGTCATTGTTTCAATCCTAAGGTCAATTATCACTCATCTGAATTATTTATTTTGGAGCATGAGATCCCTTACGATTGTTCTTAGCATAGAGCGAAAGAAAAAATAAATATTTAAATTACCATAATTTTTAAACTATGCAGCGGCATGAACATTAATCATAATCATTACAATTTTAATACATATAAAATTGTTTACCTTAAAGTAATCCGTCAGAAGAGGTGGAATAGTATGTAATTGTAACTGTTGAAGAAAAAAATAAAAAGGTTGGTTATGACACGCTTTTCCACATGGGATGCATATTATTACCGCTGTTATTAGAATTTAGGCTTAATTACTGTTTTAGTCCTCTAATTTGTTAGCAAATTTTAAAATGGTCCTTCTATTATTTAGAGTCTCAATTTAGTCCTCAAGTTTTGAAAAGTGACTCAATTTATTCCTCTCTATTTAATTTAAACAAACACCGTTCAAACAGTAGTGAGGTGGCACAATTGTACTGATACGTGTCAACGTTTTTAAGAGACAAGCGCAATTGACGTGACATATGTTGAAAAGGTTTAACTTTGTTTAGAAATGGGAATCATGAAACCCTAAATTTTTCCTAGCATCCTAAATTGATTCTTCTCCTCTGCTACGTTGCTGCACAACATTCTTCTAATTATTTTGGCCCCAGATTTTGTTGTTGAGAGACATGTCCAAAGCCAACTCCTGTAAGTCTTGCACTTGTTTACACAATGAAATTCGTGGTGTGTCTTCTCTTGGTGGTGGGTGGAAGGGGTTGGGTGTGTCTCCCATTTGTCAATGTGGAGAGGTTGCTGTACCCAAAACACTATACCCAAAACCCCCCAAATCAAAACCCTATATCCCCTATACCCAAAATCCACAAAACCCTAAAACACCAGCCATAAAATTTGAAGCACAACTCACCTGGAATATGCTCCACGATTTCAATTACAGATGATAACCCCAAGAACGAAATTGATGTTGCTCCCATTTCCTCACACCAATGCAATGCCTCGACAAATCTTTTTCGCCCCTGATCCCAATTCCAATATTAGTAACCCTAATTACATTCAACCCAATTCACCTTCCACATAAGCACAGTGTAACGAGCCACGTAATTCGAAGTGAGACAGAGTAAAACAACCATGTCACTGTTCCGTTATTCATTTTCACGTTGTTAGCTTTGAGGACTAAATTGAGTCACTTTTGAAAACTTAAGGACTAAATTGAGACTCTGAATAGTATGACCATTTTGAAATTTGTTAACAAATTAGAGGACTAAAACAATAATTAAACCTAGAATTTAAAACAGAAAGATAACGTAAAAAAAAACACAAATAAATAAAATAAAATAAAGTAATGGTCACGTCAGCCAAACAATCCAACAGTCATTAGTAACTAGCCGTTAAGTTTTGAAAAGTGGTGTCACCGGACAAATATTCCATGGTTGCAGTCGTTCTGTGTGGTGTTTTTAGTGTTACTATAAATTTGCGTAGGAGAGTACCTGCCCACTTCCATTTCCTCCTACATTACATGCCTTCCTCCCTGTGCGTAGTCTTATGGGTGGTTCTTTTTTCCTGTGTGTTCATCCACAATGGTCCAATGATAATGTTGAAACAAGGATGTATGTGTGCAGTATAGAGAGAAGAAAACACAGAAGAGGAAGAAGAGAGTAACACAGAATGAGAGAAAGAAGCGGTTACAAATATGAAGAAAAGATTACAATTGTATGCAATTCCTATTTATAGGAATTAACAGCTAGTATAACAATGCCCCTTCCATGAGATAAACGTTGTCCTCAAGGTCAAGGTTTATAACAATGCCCCCTACATGAGATAAACCTTGTCCTCAAGATTTGAACGAGGGATAGCTATGCTTAATATCATAAAAAAACTCCTAAGTGACATCTTCAGGCAAATGATGTTTCCATTTGCGTAGGATTTTTGTGATTGGCAAACTCCTCCATTTGGCAATGATTCTATCAAGAATTGCTTCACCTTCCTTATGGAAGGTTGTATCTTGCACTTCACTGGGAAGAGATGTTGTAGTAACTGTTGTTCCCACGTGCATGCGGGATGTCGTTGGAAAGGTTAATTTGTAGGCAACTATCTCTACGTTATCCGTCACCTGAAAAGTTCCATAAAACTTTGGAGAAAGTTTCATACAAAGTCCCCTACGTTAAATGTTATGTCTTTGAAGATTAAATTTTAGAATTTTGAGCATTTATTCTCTTTGACCAAGCTGGGGTATTCACTTGGTAAATATGGAAGGGTAACAGGAACACAACTAAAAAAATATAATTTAGTCGTCGAAATAATTTAGTCACAAATTAAAATGAAAATAGCAACCAAAATATAGTAATCGCAAATTTGTCACCGAATTTACGACCAATTGTAAACTTTTAAAGATTTCAAATGTGATATTTTGTTTTCACGACAACTTTTGGCCTGTCTATGTCCTTACTTAAGTAGTTCCATGTACTTGCTTAAGTGATTGTCTATGGATCATTCATTTCAAAGGGGTAGTGATCTTTCAATGGGTGATGTTCTCCATTTGAATCACAAGCGTGAATGATGCTCCAATGGGGCTGGCCCTAACGCGTTTAAAGGGGATTCGATTGGTGGTCTATGAAGTGAGAAGAACATATATGGTAAGCAATCAAAACTCTCCATTCTTGGATTGTTTATTTGAACCATTGCTAAGCCCTAATATGTGAAAATTGATTCCCAATCGAGGTCCCCAACATTGAAGGCGAAGCTGTATGTGAAGAGGCATAAGAGGTGATTTGCTTGATATAAATATTATGACTTGAATAAAACCAAATATTGTTGTTGCCTTTTAGTTATTGACTATATTTAATTTTACTTAGGAATAGTTCTTTGTTCAGTTTAGTTGCATGCATCAAGTGGAACATCATTTAGTGAATCTTATACATGACTTGAGCTTTGATAAATATGCATATAATCTTTTACTTATATTTGTATCATTCATAACAACTAGAATCCAAGGCATTAGAAGTCAATTAGTTACTCTTAACAATATTTTCTTTTCTTGGTTATGTAAGCTTTATGTTTATATCAATAACTTGATTAAAAGTTTACTCTTTTTTTTTTTTTTCATTTTGGCAATTAATCTCGTGAATGTGATTTCAGTCGTTTCTGTGGAATGTTTTGGCCTTGAGATAGAGAAATGTAAGGACAATGGAAAGAGGTTCAATTTATTCCCTTGGTGAGTTCTGTTGAAATTCACTCTGCTTTAAACTAGATAGAGGTTGGCTACATTACACAACATTTTGGTCAAACACTATTTCGTATGGGGTAGTGTTTATAGCGGAATGATAGTTTGTATTATACCACCACTCGGCTAAAGATAGCCATTTACTCCACTAATATGGGGCGTTAGAACACATGAAACGTAACATGAAAGGTAAGTAAGTTTCGAGACAACGGTTAACGACCTCAGTCTGACCGTTAGTTTGAGAGTGGTAGCTTGAGGATAATTGAACTTGAAGTGCATGAACAACCATAAATTCCTGCCAGAAGTTACTGATAAAGATGGAGTCTTTGTCATTGGTTATGGTATTGGGAAAACCATGCAGTTTGAAAATATTATCTAGAAATGTTTGAGCCACATCTTTTGCTGTGTAAGGGTGATGTAGAGCCATAAAGTGATCGGCTTTGCTTAGTCTATCAACTACCACAAATATAACCTTCTTTCCAAAAGAGTTAGGTAACCCTTCTATAAAATCATAGTGTCTAGGAATGGGCAATGGCGGTAACAACCCAGGTGGTGGAACAATTTCATTTTTTGAACGTTGACAAGTGGAGCACTAAATAAAATCCTTAACGCTTTTACTCATACCCTTCCAATAAAAAAAGGGCTTTAATCCTATGCAAAGAGGCATTGATTCCTGAATGACCGCCAAATAGAGAAGAATGGAGCCACTTTAAGATGTCTTGGCGCAGGTCAATGTTATTGCCGATGACCAACCTGCCTTTTCTTCTTAGCTCATTAGTAGTCCAAGTATAATGTGGATGAAGATTAGGATGGGCTTGTAATTCCTGGACTAGGTGTTGTAAATTAACATCATTTAAGTAAGAATGATGTATTTTATGAAGCATATTCGGCTGGAGTTGATGGAGCACTAACTAGGTGCATTCTATATTAGAGTGTCGTGATACCGTGGTTAGTCGTCATCCGCAACAAGATTTTCCTTTCCCAACTTATATTCAATGGAAAAATCAAATTCCATCAACTTGAACAACCATTTTTGTTGAAATACCGTGGTTAGTCGCTGATCAAGGAGATACTTTAGGTTGTAATGATCATTGTTGACTATAAACTTGATTGGCAATAAGTAATGGTGCCATTTCTGCACAACAAAAACTACTGCGAGTAATTTTTTTCATAAGTAGATAAGGCCTCTTGTTGTGTGCTTAGGACCCTACTAATAAAGTTAATCAGGTGGCATTCTTGCATTAGAACAACTCTTATACCTGAACCCGACGCATCAACCTCTAGGACAAATTTCTTATCAAAGCTAGGTGAAGCAAGCACCAAAGCTTGAGTCATGGCTTGTTTTAATTGCTGAAAAGAATTTGTTGTTGCATTGGTCCACACAAAGACATCTTTCTTTAGAAGTTCTGTCAACGGTTTTGCTAAGCAACCAAAGCCTCTGATGAACTGACGATAATACTCCGCTAGACTAAGAAAGCCTCGAAGCTGTTTAATCGAAGTGGGGACTAGCCAATTGAAGATGCCTTCAATTTTGGATAGGTCTATAGAAACTCCTTCCTTATATATGAAATGGCCAAGATATTCCACTTTAGTCACTAAAAAAACACTTGGTCAGTTTTACATATAAAGAGTGAGCACGTAAAGTAAGAAATACTTGTTGAAAGTGATGAAGGTGGTCTTCCAAGGTCCTGCTATAGATGAGTATATAACTAGCATAAACTTCCTTAAGAGCGGATGAGAAATGGAATTCATGAGGGATTTAAAAGTTGATGGTGCATTTGTGAGGCCAAATGAGCATGACTATGTATTCATAGTGGCCAACATATGTTTTGAAGGTTGTTTTATGGATATCCTCAAGAGCCATCTGAATTTGGTTATAACCTACCCGCAAGTCAATCTTTGAAAATATGAAGGAGCCATGTAATTCATCCAAGAGGTCATCCATAAGAGGAATAGGAAATTTATTTTTCACTATAATATTATTCAGGTCGCGGTAATCAGTACATAAGTGCTATGTGCCATCTTTCTTTCCTACTAAAACCACCAGACTAGTATACAAACTATTGCTATGTTGAATTACCCCACTCTGAAGATAATCCTGCACCAAGCGATCAATAATATCTTTCTGAGATTTTGAACATCGATAGGGTCGTATGTTAACAGGATCGACACCTTGGAGTAAAAGGATTGTATGATCAAATCCCGGTCTGAAGGGTGGCAAAGTTGTTGGCAGCTGAAAAATATCCTCAAATTCTTTTAACGATTGTTGAATGGAAAATGATAAGTTAATAACCAAAATTTGACTACTTATCTTACTACCTGACTTGGCATTTCATATTTTATTTTCTAATCTGTTTTTTAAAAATCCACGATGGCAGCAGTTAGGTTAAATAATTCACAACTCGTTTTCATTCGTATGCTTACACTACCATTACATTTTCTCTCTCTCATAAAACCCTCCCGCCGCAATGGAAATCAAGAAGTTTTAGCTTCGTTTCTCACTCGCCGGCAGCGCGACGTGTCGGAGGTGCTGGATCCGATGGTTCGGTTGATGTATCTGACCAACGAAGGAGACTTAGACAAGATTGAGGAATTGTTGGACGAGGGAGTGACGTCAGTTTCACCGACATTGACGGTCGCACCGCGCTCCACATCGCCGCCTGCCAGGAACACACCGACGTTATTGACTTGCTGCTACGACGAAGCGCTGAAGTTGATCCGCGAGACCATTGGAGCAGCATCATAATTTCACTTTCCGTCCTCTTTCATTATTCATCTTGTACATTGTCACTGATTTTTGGATTGGATTGTTTAACAGCCTCTCGCTGATCCAATATACTATAAAAACCACAACGTTGTGAAGCTTTTGGATAAACACAGTACAAAAGCTTTGGTTAGTCTCTTGTTTTCCTTTTCTTCTTTATATTAGATGTAAAATTGTTTGTTATTCGTGTCAAGAGTTTAGTTAACAAGTGCTTTTACAGGAAATATTATCTTCAGATAGACTTTTAGGAATTTTATTATAAAAGTGAAACACAATTAACATGCATAGCTGATTGGGGATTGGATAACAATGTAAAAGTTTAAACTGTCCAGCATGGATTTGAACACTTCAATGTTACATTTATGTGAAATCCAAATCTTTAAATAAAAAAACAATAACATAGTTGAAGAATTTAAATAGTAAAATGTGGATATTTGAATGCATTTCATTCGTTCCTTGCTGGTTGCTAGTTCATCCTTTCCCAAATTCTTTTCAATCCTAAAAGTGTGTCCTACTTTTGTATATACTTTTATATGTTTTCTATTTAACCCTTATGTGTTTTCTTGGAGCTATTATTGCTGCATTCATGGTTAATCTATTACCCAAATAAAATATTTGCTTATTTATATTATTTATCGTTTCCATTTTGTGATTCAACTTTTACAGTTTGACAGCCTATGGTGAAATGTTTGCCTTTTTTTTTCTCCTCTCCCCCACAAGCATATACTACTTTCCATTCTCTTCTTTTCCTCCAACTATACTCTCTTGAACTGTTGTTTTCATGCTTAAAGTTTGGGTGAACAACCCTTTTAGTTGCATTTGTGTTTTTGTTTCTATTGATAATGAGCCAAAGTAGCAAGAATTGTGGAGGCATGAAGCAGAGGATGTTTTTGTTTGTGGGGTTGGTGATATTGAAATGGGTTGGTGGTATTCACTCTTTCTTCACATAAGCTTGCGTACCTTGACATTAATCTAGTAGATTAATTAAATGGAAAAAAATATTTTAGTTTCCTTTCATGGAATGGAAACTTTTCTTCGTTTTTAAATGTGATTCACAATTTGAAAACTAGAAATAATTAAATAGTTACAAACATCGATTTTAACGATAATTATTTATTGATTTTGTTGTTTAGTTATTGACACACACTCCATAAGTGAAAGTAGATACCGACCATCCCAATGATCAATGAGAAAAAAAAAATATTATCAATTCTCCTTAGTTGACATCATTGCATGTTATAGTAATTATATGTGATTCTATTTGTTTGAGACCAAAATAGAAAGGTCTTACGGTGTTAATTAACATGTTATCATAAAGAAAATGTAACTTAACAAACCTGACAAATGTTCTTGGAGGTTTCCTTTTGAAAGATATTCGTAAATAAGTGCTTTAACATCACCTTCATCACAATACCCGACAAGAGAAACCACATTTCTATGATGAACAAGTGTTACAAACTTTGCCTGCATTTTTTAGAAATGTTTAATATCTTAACTTAATGAAAAATATATTTGTTATGCAAATTCAAGAAAATAAGAAAAAAAATAGGACTATTTAATCAATTGTTCCATCTAACCTCTGACTTAAACTCTTTATAACCTTGATTTGAGGACAGAGAGAGTTTCTTTACAGCAACTCGTTCACCACTTTGCAAAGTGCCAAGGTAAACTTCACCAAATCCACCTTTTCCAATGATTGTTTTGAAACCATCTAACCTCTGACTTAAACTCCTTATACTTTTTTATTTTTTGTGCTTTGGTTTATGATAGAATATTTTAGGCATTGTTTATGGTATGATGAAATTTATGTTCTGTTCATGGTTGTCCAATATGTGGTGGAACATGGGTTCATGCTATATAGTTGGCTTCATGTCAAAATTCATGAGTTTCTCATTTGGTCAAGGAAAAAAGGTTCTATTTGCATCATGCTTGAATATAACTTGTATATATTCTTTTCTTTTGAATAGGCCCTTGGTCATTCGAGTAATTCAAGGTCAAGTTCCCAGGGCTTAATGTAAAAGAAGAAAATTCATTTTTAGAACCAGACAAGATTGTGCCACAACAGAAATTTTGTATTTAGAACATTATGTATTTTCTTTTTTCAACATGATGTATTTTCCTTTTTTATATTTACATTGTAATCGCCAATACTTTATCAAATCATCAACAAAATTATTTTGGTAATTTTTTGTGTACTTTATGAATTTATATATTTTATTTATCTTTTATCATAAAAATAATTTCATTAAATTAATAAATTATAAATGTAGATGGGTAATTATAAATAAAGGAGGTCTTAAACTCCCATCAAATAATAGACAAGATAATAGTCACTAATAGAAGAGGTTAAGTTAAAAACCTCCACAAAATAACCTCCACAATATAATTCAGATACTAGGGGTTGTTCAAAACTTAAGGGTTACTACTTTCATAAGGGTGAGGGAAAACAATGTAATGCAGAAAAGTGCAGGTTCGCATTTACGATAACACGACTTTGCACTTAAACTGGAAGTTTTTATTATGCAATACGTATGGCACAATCAACAAAATTTATATATATAATTCCTTAGTACTTGGTGTGAGTTAACTTTATTAATGAAATGTATAAATTACTTACGCCACCAACGAGATACTTATAAGCCAAGTGAAGAACGGGAAAGATCTTGTTCAAATCATTTTATGTAGGTTAGTAGAACTGCACACCTTGGTTTGCACTTAAATCCAAGATGAGGAGTGACACAACCATCAATTGAAATGGGTTCACCTTATACCAACCCACCTCATCCACGAAGCAAATATGTTAAATTTTTAAAACTTAAGGGTTACTACTTTCATAAGGGTGAGGGAAAACAATGTAATGCAACAAAGTGCAGGTTCGCACTTACGATAACATGACTATGCACTTAAACTGGAAGTTATTATTATGCAATACGTATGGCACAATCTGTAAAATTTATAAATATAATTCCTTAGTACTTGGTATGAGTTAACTTTATTAATGAAGTGTATAAATTACTCACGCCACAAACGATATACTTATAAGCCAAGTGAAGAATGGGAAAGATTTTGTTCAAATCATTTAACGTAGGTTAGTAGAACTGCACACCTTGGTTTGCACTTAAATCCAGGATGAGGAGTGACACAACCATCTATTGAAATGGGTTCACCTTATACGAACCCACCCATCCACGAAGCAAACATGTTAAATTTTTAAAACTTATGGGCTACTACTTTCATAAGGATGAGGGAAAACAATATAATGCAGAAAAGTGCAGGTTCGCACTTACAATAACACGACTTTGCACTTAAACTGAAAGTTTTTATTATGCAATACGTATGGCACAATCTGCAAAATTTATAAATATAATTCCTTAGTACTTGGTATGAGTTAACTTTATTAATGAAGTGTATAAATTACTCACGCCGCAAACGAGATACTTATAAGCCAAGTGAAGAATGGGAAAGATTTTGTTCAAATCATTTAACGTAGGTTAGTAAAACTGCACACCTTGGTTTGCACTTAAATCCAGGATGAGGAGTGACACATTGAAATGGGTTGACCTTATATGAACCCACCTCATTCACGAAGCAAACATGTTAAATTTTTAAAACTTATGGGCTACTACTTTCATAAGGATGAGGGAAAACAATGTAATGCAGAAAAGTGCAAGTTCGCACTTACGATAACACGACTTTGCACTTAAACTGGAAGTTTTTATTATGCAATACGTATGGCACAATCTGCAAAATTTATAAATATAATTCCTTAGTACTTGGTATGAGTTAACTTTATTAATGAAGTGTATAAATTACTCACGCCACCAACGAGATACTTATAAGCCAAGTGAAGAATGGGAAAGATTTTGTTCAAATCATTTAACGTAGGTTAGCGGAACTGCACACCTTGGTTTGCACTTAAATCCAGGATGAGGAGTGAGACAACCATCTATTGAAATGGGTTCACCTTATACCAACCCACCTCATCCATGAAGAAAACGTGTTAAATTTTTAAAACTTAAGGGCTACTACTTTTGTAACATCCTTAAGGAATATTACTAATATTTAATAAATAAATTCTGAAATAAAATAAATACCACATTTAAAATATAATCATTTCCCAAAAATGCGGGAAATTTAAACTTTTAATATATAAGTCAGAAAACCAGAAGAGCATAATTTATAAAACTAAAACAATATTCACATGGCTCCCAAAGGTTTACATATTTAACTCAAAAACCAAAATAATAACATATAAACAAAATTTCCGGCTATCCCTCACTCCGAGTCTAGGCATCTCCTGGCCCACCTGTCAAGTCATCTGCTCCCGGATAACGAGTTATCCGATCATCACCACACATACACAGAAAGGGTGAGCTATGCACAATATATATATATATATATATATATATATATATATATATATATAAAAAAATATATGAAATAAATATGTCACCCATCCCAAAATAACATAATTAAGTATCTCATTATCAAATTACCCAACCATGACCTCATAATCCTTCATGAGTCATATGCATGAACTAGGTCTTGGGACTTCCCTGTGCTCCCACGAAACTAACTCATTCGTGGTCCAACCCTATAAGCCTATCCCGCTCATAGTCCTGCCCTACAGACTCCTCGTCTGTAGTAAAACATCCAAGTCTCATACTTGGACCCTGGC
>Ga0214545_1011145_pt1 | contig 12563 bp, 5 predicted proteins | sample CNSS4metaG_FD_160064 | JGI IMG/M metagenome (GOLD analysis project Ga0214545, IMG submission 160064) | Root nodule microbial communities from cowpea collected in UCLA plant growth center, Los Angeles, California, USA - CNSS4 | ecosystem: Host-associated > Plants > Roots > Nodule | place: USA... | reverse complement strand
TTTCAACACTCTTGAAGGAATCAACGGCTTTTGGGACGATGTTGTCGGCATCTTTCACAAGAGCTTTGTAAAGGGTGGCTGGAGCCACGGGAGAAGTGGTTTGGTCCTCGAATGTGAAAACAGCCATAGATGAATTCTTAATGTATAATATGAGAATAGAAGGAGATGAAGATGATTGGTGTGTGAGTATTTAGGAGAGGAGTGGTCTCTATTTATAAGCACAATGCATAGCTCATACTATTTGGTATCATAACGCGTCAAAGTGTGAAGCTGATATCAGGTTGTTGGGCTATTCATTGGCGGTTCTTTGTTAGCAGTTCTTAATAAACAATTTTCTTCAGAGATAGCATGTCATGGTGTATTGTTCTTTCTTATTTTTCTATTACCGCTTTCATCTTTTTTTGTGTTTGTCAAATATTGTGTCTGGAAAACTTTCTAAATCAAAAGAAGTCAAATTGCATACACGTCAGTTTCAACGATCAACCATGGCGACTGTTTGCTTGCGAGAATGGATAATTTGGGACAGAATTATCTTAAGACTCTCTCGTGTTTTCTTAAATTCTAGACATTTCCTTGATTTTTTATATATATTTACACCTCCTCAAATTCTAAAAATATTATATTTATACTTTTAATGGAAAAAACAGAGGTATGTATAAGTAATTTAAAAAAAGAAAAATAGGGTATGGTATTCTATATCTCACTCTTAATTTTGTATTATATAATAATAATAATAATAATAATAATAATTTTAGTTTATGGCTTACATCACATAAGGTTTCCTTGTTTATAAAAAAAATAATAAATAAATATTTTAACATACATCGTATATGAAATTTTATTAATTTTTTTTCTAAAAATAATATTTCATTCTTTACAATTGGAATAATAGATTTCAGTCTTTACTATCATAAGTTAATATATGATAAATTGACACGGTTTATGTAATTAATAAAATATCAATCAAAGTATTCCTTTGACGGAATGTGGGATACCCCTGATGCTTTCTTTAGACGCCTTCTAGATGCTGTTTCTTTTATAAAGAGTTTTTAAAAACCGGTTTCCAGAAAGTACTCTTTTGCATAAAATTAGTATTAAATACATTTATACTAAATATTTATATCGTTTTTACAATTTCATACCATATATATTTTAAATAAAAATTCTAAAATCACTTATTAATATTTTAAAATGTATTCCCCGTATTGATTTATAAAATAAATTTTACTGTAAGGTTTTCTATCACAAATGTTAATTTAATTTGTGTTAAGCATTTACAAATTCATATCCCACCATAATATTCTTGATTAGATATCAATTTTAAAAATTAAAACTAATTAATTATTATAATGACCAATTTATATATTAATTTATAAAATTAAAAATTATTGGTTGCTAAATTAATTATTATTATAAATAAAAAATTATAATTAATCATTAAATTAATCACTAATTAATTAAAAAATAATTTATTAGTTGGCAAAATTTTGATAATTAATTTTTAGTGATCAATTTAGAAATTAATTTATTTGGTAGCCAATATGTAACATTCCATTTAATAGTCTTTACAGCTACTAAACAAAATATCATATTATGATAGAGTAGAGCAGATAGTCAGAAAAGCCATACAAAAGTTTAATACAGTCATCCCAAAATAGCCTTTTTTTAAACCTTTATACTACTCTCAGAAGCAAACTTAAGGAAAGTTATAACTTATACATCCCAAAATGCTCTATTCTAAAAGCACGAGTCCAAAACAAAATGAACACCAGGAGCCACAGATCAGGTCCGGTCCGAGGGAGGAGTACCATCACCTGGATTCTTCTCTGCTCACACCAAGTCGCAGGTGGTCATCGCAAAAGAAGACATTCAAGGAAAAACATGTCAGGCAAGAAGGGTAAGCTAACACTTCATAAAATAAGAGGAAAGTCATGAATAAAACGGATAAACAATTTCACACATATCATAAATTAATTCAAATCATCTCTACAAGACAAATAAGTACCGACGCTAACTCAATATCCGGATTATGTAAGCATATTGAATCTCTTGGTAGCTTTCACATGTGAAGGTTCCTAAACTCTGCAGAGTTTAGACTCAAGGGGTTATCACCCTATTAGGAATCCAAGTGTGAGTCTAAGTCCCACATTGACCAGAAATGAGAAAGTAGAGCACTATATAAGAATAAAAACCATAAACCCATTGCCTTAAGGTTTTGGGTTGAGAGTGGTGTCAGTGTCTTATGTGGTTGGGCTTAGGTCTCATTTGTGTTGTATCTCCCCAGTGATACCCTCTCCTTTATAAACCTGACAAGTGGTATCAGAGCCGATGGTTAATACCAGCTCAGACGAGTGCAGTACCAGTATGGTCCTAGTATCGAAAGTCTTCCTAGCAAGAGTCCCAAGTAAAGGTTCTAGGTAAGCGTATCCCGTTAAGAAGAACGGCGATACAGAAAAGGGCAGAAAAGGAGTACTTGTGGTTGGGCAGCTTCCGTTGGAGGGGAGTGTACTAATGTGGTTGAAGGGACTCACCCTTGAGGAGGAGATTGTTAGGAATCCAAGTGTGAGTCTAAGTTCCACATTGACCAGAAATGAGAAAGTAGAGCACTATATAAAAATAAAGACCCATAAACCCATTGCCTTAAGGTTTTGGGTTGAGAGTGGTGTCAGTGTCTTATGTGGTTGGGCTCAAGTCTCATTGGTGTTATATCTCTCCAGTGATACCCTCTCCTTTATAAACCTGACAAGTTGTTAGGAATCCAAGTGTGAGTCTATGTCCCACATTGACCAAAAATGAGAAAGTAGAGCACTATATAAGAATCAAGACCCATAAACCCATTGCCTAAAGGTTTTGGGTTGAGAGTGGTGTCAATGTCTTATGTGGTTGGGCTCAAGTCTCATCGGTGTTGTATCTCCCCAGTGATACCCTCTCCTTTATAAACCTGACAAGTTGTTAGGAATCCAAGTGTGAGTCTAAGTCCCACATTGACCAGAAATGAGAAAGTAGAGCACTATATAATAATAAAGACCCATAAACCCATTGCCTTAAGGTTTTGGGTTGAGAGTGGTGTCAGTGTCTTATGTGGTTGGGCTCAGATCTCATTGGTGTTGTTCTTCCCAGTGAAACCCCCTCTCTGTAAAACCTAACAAGTGGTATCAGAGCCGATGGTTAAAACCGGCTCAGACGAGTGTATTATGGTCCTAGTATCGAAAGTCTTCCTGGCAAAAGTCCCAGGTAAGGGTTCCAGGTAAGCGTGTCCCGTTAAGAAGAATGGCGATACAGAAAAGGGTAGAAAAGGAGTACTCGTGGTTGGGCAGCTTCCGCTGGAGGGGGAGTGTACTGATGTGGTTGAAGGGACTCACCTTTGAGGGGGAGATTGTTAGGAATCCAAGTGTGATTCTAAGTCCCACGTTGACCGGAAATGAGAAAGTAGAGCACTATATAAGAATCAAGACCCATAAACCCATTGCCTTAAGGTTTTGAGTTGAGATTGGTGTCAGTGTCTTATGTGGTTGGGCTCAGATCTCATTGGTGTTGTTCTCCCCAATGAAACCTCCTCTCTGTAAAACCTAACAAGTGGTATCAGAGCCATTGGTTAATATCGGCTTAGACGAGTGTAGTACCAGTATGGTCCTAGAAAGTCTTCATGGCAAGAGTCCTAAGTAAGGGTTCCAGGTAAGCATGTCCCGTTAAGAAGAACGACGGTACAGAAAAGGGCAGAAAAGGAGTACTCGTGGTTGGGCAGCTTCCGTTGGAGAGGAGTGTACTAATGTGGTTGAAGGGACTCACTCTTGAGGGGGAGATTGTTAGGAATCCAAGTGTGAGTCTAAGTCCCACATTGACCAGAAATGAGAAAGTAGAGCACTATATAAGAATAAAGACCCATAAACCCATTGCCTTAAGGTTTTGGGTTGAGAATGGTGTCAGTGTCTTATGTGGTTGGGCTCAGGTCTCATTGGTGTTGTATCTCCCCAGTGATACCCTCTCCTTTATAAACCTGACACACCCAACCACTCCCAAGGTAAGTCCCCTTCGCGTCTATGACTGATCGGGTCCATAGACTAGGACCTCCTGCTACTCCTCACGACATAACCCATCACACTCTACATGAGTCTTAATGGATTATTAGAGCGTCTGGATGCCAACCAAAACTGAGTCCTTAAATGCTTACACACACTAAGTACTTTTCCTAGGAATTCTCATGAAATCCTAGTTCATCTCATCCCTCCACAATCCTCATTCCACAACCTTTCATCATACAATTATATGCATACACTACAAATCATTATCATCCAACATACTGTAAGCAAACATCATCTTATCTCAATCAATACACTGTTGTTCATTTAAAATAGAGAAGAAAACATAACCCTGTAGTGAATTTCGCCTAGGCTAGGGAGTAATCTCGCTTAGGCGGACTACTCTTGCCTGGGCGAGACCCCTTACAGTGGGCAACTCGAACACCTAAGCGGGTTCTCGCTCAGGCAAGACTGGTTCGCTTAGACGAGAAGATATCTCGCTCAGGCGACCCCAGCTCGCCTAGGCGAGACCTCGCGCAACAATCAGAGGCAACTCCCTGATACTTTCGCTTAAGTGAGAGCCATTCACCTGGGAGAAATTATTAGGTTTTCCACACTGTTCTTCACATGCAGTGTTACGAAATTCACACCACCATCCAATTACACACCACAGGCAGTTCAAAAAGGAAATTAAGCTAAGAATCATCCCATTCAAACATACAAGGATCCTAATTACTCAAAATTTAAGTGAAGGTTAGCTTCCCTTACCTCTTTTGCTAAGATTTGAGCTTGGTGGAGTTTTGAAATGGGTACCAAGGAGGCAGAGGTCTCAAATTAACCTAGGAGTTCATCATCAAGCCATAGAGAAAAGGGAAACTCATAATTAGACCCAGAATTCAAAGACAACCAGATGGACTCTAGCTAGAATTGAAATACAACTGAAAGTGGAACCTATCGAGGAAGAAGAGAGCTGAGGGATGAAGCACCATAGGGTTCCGTTGAGTCTGATCTTCCAGAATCTGGTCATAGAATGCAAGGAATTGGTGAGGGAATTTATCAAATAAGAGAACCAGAACAGGAGAACTTGAGAGCAGAGGTGGAGGGTGGAAGTTGTTGTGTTACTGAAGGTTTACAGTGAGAGAGAAAAAGATGGTTTAATTAAGGGGGTTTCACACAATATTTTAGTAATTAATTTTATAGACCAATTTAGTAATCAATTATAACTTTTTGCTTATAATAGTGACTATTTTAATAATCAATAACATTTAATTTTATAAATTGGTATCTAAATTGATTATTATAGTACCGACCATTCTTATGGCTAACCTTGGTTTTTATTTAAAAAATTTCTTTTAATTTTGTATGATTTCATGATTTCCTATATTGTATTATTATTTAAAATGGCTCCATAACTAATATCGATAATTTTTTGTGCAATGAATGATATTTTATTAAATATATAAATAGTTAACAAGTATTATTTGAAAAATTTTAGAGAAAAAATTGAAATGAGTTACCAAGATTAATATTTATCCAAAATGGAACTTACTATTTAAAAATAGATATTATAAACTTAAATATTAGTTATTGTAAAGCTAAACTAAAACAAGATTAAGACTGTGTTATGTAACACCTCATTTATTTAATAAAGCTAAATAAAGGATATGTCACACAATATAATATAAGAAACGAGGATAAGAGAGTATAACACCACTTCTACAGATATCCCAATTGCTTACAGGACGAATAAAAGAGATACACCACGATGCTGGGTACAAAGTACAGTAAGAGAATGAAAATGACTTAAACAAATTTTCGGAGAAAACAATACATGGGCCTTAGCCCTAAATGAATAGCCCAAAGGCAGAAGTCAACCCAAAGACTAAGCAGCGGAGCCATCACTTCCCTATTGACCACGGGTGTTCCTCGCATCTGCTCACATCAACAAGTTGATGATCATCGCAAAAGAGAGTACCACACAGCAGGACACACAACAAAAACAAAAGGGTAAGCTAGACCTAAAAGTGGTTTTATCATGCAATATGATATGCTTTCACAGTCAATCATACATACATCACTCAAGCATGTTATGACCTTCCAAAACAATATACTAAGACTTGACTCATCCGGATACATATAACCTAGTCGGATTCAGCAGATGCTTGCACTTGTGGTGGATAACTCTGCTCACCCCCGAGCTGCTCACCCCCGAGCTGCTCACCCCCGAGTTATGTGTTACAAGTGTTAGGATGCAACCTTCAACAACCTCCTACTACTCTCACCACAGGAGTCAGCCCGCTCTAGGTGAGACTAACTGACTCCTTAGAGTGTCAGGATGCAACCTTACCTTGAATCCTTACCTAGTTATACAGATGGGGCACCACCATGGGCACCCACTAACAGGGGCCATGGGATTACGTCCTGACCACTGAAGTACGACCCTGAAAATCTCACCTAGAGATCCCAAGGAATTACGCACTGGCACGGACCAACATTCTTAATCAATCAACAAGATTCAGCATGCATACACACAAATATATACACATATAGCTCATATAGTTTCTCATAATTCACAACCTTCGTATTCTCAACCAAACCATGCCAACTCTGTATTCGCGAACCCAGCACATGGAACTCCGTCTCATATCATTACCATGCCACGTTGATACCAACCCTTTCATGTCTCATGTCGAACTCATGCCAAACTCATCATTTCAATTTCAAGACTCATCTCATACAATTATCATGCTGAGTTCATACCAACTCATTACTCACAAGTTATGATTTACTTCGCACATGCATACTCATTTATCTCATACTTTCATCACAACACTTAAATTCAAGCCATACATTCACCAACCAAGTCAAGAAAACAATCACACCACGCCTTGTCTCCCCCAGCACCTCGCTCAGGCTACAGGGTCTCGCCCAGGCGAGGGGGACCCTCGCTTAGGCGAGCTCCCTTCGCCTAGGTGAGAGGTTGACTTCCAGCATATGAACCTTCCACGTGTTCTCGCTTAGGTGAGACCCTCCTCGCCTAAGCGAGACATTCGCTCGCTCAAAAGTACAGTGGGTCGCTTAGGCGACCGTTCGTGGCGAAATACTTAGGCGAGTCCCTGTTAACCTCGCCTAGACGAGACAGGCTCGCTTGGGCGAGTTTATCAGACCTCGCCACTATTCCTCTCTGCCACCAACACACAACCATGCCCAAACAGTAATACAAATAATGCCATACACTCACAGTGACATACAAGCACGAAAATCATGAAATACCATCAAAACAACTATCATCATACCAAACAATAAGGTTCTAGCTTCCTTTACCTGGAAAAGGGCCAACAGCTGGGTTCTTGGGTGTAAACAGAGAAAGGCAGCAGCTCCTAGAGCGATTTAGCGAGCTGGAAACAAAAGAACAGATGGACATGAAGCCACTTAGTACGACCCTAGTTGGAACTCGAAGCAACTGTGCTGAACAAGAGAGGTATGGGATGGGATGCAACTTACGTGGAACGAAACTGGCTCAAACAAGTGCGACGGAGCTCCAAGGCTGAACCCTATCGGAGAGGGTGACGGCTACTCAAAGGGGGTTAGGAAATCTGTTTCAACAAAGTGAGTGGAATGAGGTTTAGGGCAGACTTAAGGTTTGTTTCCCTTTGGGCCAACCCTTAGGCCCAACTCACATGGGGCACCCCTTTTAATTTAGGGCAGAAAATATTGGGTCTTACATTCTCCCCAACAACAAAAATTTTCGACCTCAAAAATTCACCGACGAGATGGGAAGGAAACTATGTTTTCCCCCATTTCGTCTGACAACCACCACTTAGACATGACGAAAAAAAAATGACTTCAACACCTATAGCCACTAAAAACTTTGCCTCTGTGCTAAGCGATATGTGTTCAACCGTGTGGATTTGTTTAGTCACTACTCTCGAAATAACTCTCACCCCGTAACCTTAAAACTAGATGCTCCTTCATGCCTGCCCAATGCTACCTCTTGTAGGTTTTTATCAAAGTTTCAAATGACTTCAAATCTCAATTAAAACATGTAGTTATCCCTTCACATCACTTTGTTCTCCCCTTTAAGAATCACTCTACTGTCTTGATCACTCTTGAGCTCTGGCCGATTGCCCCACCATCAACACTCTTGAGCACTTTTACGCATAATGACACTCATAACATCTTATTTCCTTTGCTGGCTTCATCCAAGGCAACAAAGTTCCCTACCGAGTTATTCCATTTTCAATTTAAAACCTTCAACGGTTTCCTTCACCATATCGTTTTGGCGTCCTACCTTCACATTTAATCCCCTAACCTGAAATCGTCATTTTACAGAAACCTCAGAACCCTAACTCTGCCTGACTTCAAGTCTCTAGTTTGATCTGTATCAATCATCTTTACAATACACCTCCAACTAAGATGGCCCGATTTGTCCTTTCTCCCGACCTCTTTTGAGAAACTCCTTCGTACTAGTCGAATGACTTGACCACTGAAATCTCTTCACCTATTTTCCTCCCAACTTGGACATTAACTTCTCCACCAACTCTTACACTTACCTTGCCAGAGTCTAAATCTTGAATTCTCTCTTAGAAATGAACATCGAATCTTACTTCCCTACTTCTAGGTTGGTACCCTAACTTGAAAACATAATTCAACTATCCCTCATTTCCTTGGTCCAACTTCCTTTATGCAATCCCATACTTCCAACTCTGAATGATCATTGTACACTTTTACCCGATACACACAAGAACGCAACCTTTGGCGTTTTTAAAGAACCGGTCTTCGTGGTAATCACTAGGTCATGAGTAAGATAGTTCTTCTCACGCACCTCTTACCATTTCTAAGCATCACCTGCCACCACCCCGCTGCGCTACTTTGATCCATACATAAGGTCACTTGTTTGTTTTCTCAAAATAATGATCCTTTCATGTCCGCCATGACAAGGAAGCAATTGCCGTTGAGAAACCTTCCTCGGGACCCTTATAAAACTTGAAGAATCCTTTAAACTCTTCTTTTGATAGCCTTAGCATTCCAATTTCTCAACAATGTATCTATCCTTTTAAAACCATATTCCTCATTAGTCACTCCAACCTTAGTCAATACTCTCCTTGAACGGCTTGACACACCACAACTTCTTTTCAAAGATTCACCAAACTTGCAGTCATCTTAGTGATTATACTGAGTTTATGACATTATGTCTTCATCGACTCTTTCGTTTATTTCTCTTACTTCGCAATCCCAGCATAAAGCCTCCAATTAGAAACTATCAGCACAAGTTTGACTTCAAACCCAAAAGCAAAAGGGGACTTCACCACTCCAAAGCGAAAATTCTAATATTTACTTCATAATAAATCTATAACTCTTCTACCACTGAGATTCATTGCATCTATTTTTCGCTTACCTCCGTCGTATAACTCTGATTCACATGACACCTTACCCTCATCTTTCAACTTGATTACACCACTACTGACTTGTCTCTTTAATTCAAAGGATACTACTTCGTTGGGGATCACATCTCCTAAGAATGAGACTAAGAAAACAACCAGTTCACCCTTGAGATTATGCCCCAACCTTGCAAAGGAAACAATTCAAATTGGCTTTGAATTTAAATCCTTTGGTCACCATGAAACATGAAACACACCCAAGTAAACTTCACTTGACCGCCATTGCAGCAACCCGCTATCTCAAGTACCACTTTTTATACCTTGTATCCTCGAATTCAATCATTTGCGCTAATCATCCCAGCACTAACTATCGTATACACCATTTCAATTTCTTTAGACTTTTCTTCTCCTTTCATTCTTTAGTGTATTTTGCCCCTACTAGCTCTCACCATCCCTACAAGATCCAACACTTAGGTTTCTTAGTCTCGACCCAAGGTCAATTGTTCTGCTCCTGTGAACTACTTTTCCTTGTAACATCCTTCTATCAACTCTAAGGACCAATCATCTCCTTCTGACTATCCAACCTAGTACGAAACCTTTATGCCACTTCATTTTTATCCACATATTATATTTCCCTTTACTTAGGAAGCATCATTTCACTTGACTGATCCATAAGCTCTACTCCATCTTAGCCTCCAACTAGAAATTTGTTGTCCTTTTACACCCCCATGGTCCTTATATTTCTCAGTTTGCTCGATGCCGAGCAATTTCATTATTTTCTACAACCCAGGATATTGCCAATTACTTCTCTTCCACCAATCCAAGAAAACACTAGATATGGTCATACGAGCATATCTAATGACACTTCTCTTAACATCACATGTATCTATAGAATTCTGAATTCTGGTATTGCCGGAATGTAGAACCAAGTTGATTTTCCTCAAACGTTGTTACACTTGCATGCACTGATATCTCCCATATGTTTTAACCTCTAGATTCAACTCATTTTGAAAAACTTGCGGTATTTGATCCCAAACTTGTCCTTGAAGCTCCCTTAGTCCAATCGTTGCTAAACTCCAACATATTTTCTCAAACTATTAACCCAAACTTAGTTTTCCTTGCTCAACGGTATACATCACACATCAACTTCCTATCTCTGAGGCAATAAGTTATCTTAGAGACCTCATCCAACACTTGTAAAGGAAAGCAGGCCAAGTTGGCATTGGATTTGCATTCCCTCATTTCTATAGACACCAAACACAGAGCACAAAGGCGCAGCAAAACAAACTAGATCATACCAAGCAACAGTCTATCACTTACAGACAACGAACCCCTTTTTGTCTGTCACCCCTTTTTTTGAACCATTAGAATTAAGAAAGGAAAACAACCTTTAATCTAGTCATGAGTGTGCACCCTCATTACTCTATCAAGGCGTTTTCTGTTCCTAAAACTTTTGGTTTCACTGACAAACTCGACTAGACATGACTACTTACGCCCGCAAGGCACGACAAACCCACAACCTCAGGTCATCCTAAGGACGAACTGCTCTGATACCATTAATGTAACACCCCATTTATTTAATAAAGCTAAATAAAAGATATGTCACACAATATAATATAAGAAGCGAGGATAAGAGAGTATAACGTCACTCCTACAGATATCCCAATTGCTTAGAGGACGAATAAAAGAGATATACCACGATGCCGGGTACAAAGTACAGTAAGAGAATGAAAATGACTTAAACAAATTTTCGGAGAAAACAATACATGGGCCTTAGCCCTAAATGAAGAGCCCAAAGGCATAAGTCAACCCAAAGACTAAGCAGCGGAGCCATCACTTCCCTGTTGACCACGGGTGTTCCTCGCATCTGCTCACATCAACAAGTTGATGATCATCGCAAAAGAGAGTACCACACAGCAAGACACACAACAAAAACAAAAGGGTAAGCTAGAGTCAAAAGTGTTTTTATCATGCAATATGATATGCTTTCACAGTCAATCATACATACATCACTCAAGCATGTTATGACCTTCCAAAACAATACACTAAGACTCGACTCATCCAGATACATATAACCTGGTCGGATTCAGCGGATGCTTGCACTTGTGGTGGATACCTCTGCTCACCCCCGAGTTATGTGTTACAAGTGTTAGGATGCAACCTTCTGTAACCTCCTGCTACTCTCACCACAGGAGTTAGTCCGCTCTAGGTGAAACTAACTGACTCCTTAGAGTGTCAGGATGCAACCTTACCTTGAATCCTTACCTAGTTATACAGATGGGGCACCACCATGGGCACCCACTAACAGGGGCCATGGGATTACGTCCCGACCACTGAAGTACGACCCTGAAAATCTCACCTAGAGATCCCAAGGAATTACGCACTGACACGGACCAACATTCTTAATCAATCAAACAGATTCAGCATGCATACACACAAATATATACACATACAGCTCATACAGTTTCTCATAATTCACCACCTTCGTATTCTCAACCAAACCATGCCAACAGTGGCGGAACTTGGACTAAAATTGTAAGGGAGCCAAATTAGATTTGTTATATATAATTTTTCTTTAGAAAAAAAACTATTCATTTATTTCTCTTCATTTCTTCTCCTTAAAACAAACACACATAATAGTAGAATTCAAAAAAATATTACTATCATTCGTTATTATATCATGTTATTATATCATGATACCAATTCATGAATACCATTTTAGATAAGTCATTCGTATCTCATCAATTTGATTTGGTGGTATTGTCAAATTTGATGTCGTTTTTCCCATATCACGTTCTAATGAATTTTTAAATTCATTATATGTAACTCTGAGAACTTTAGAGATTTGTTTTATATTGCCTTAAATTCTTGGTTCTTATTAAATTTCTCAAGTTTAGTTAACGTAAATACATTTCTTTTTCATCTTCATCACAAATCTTCCTCTTTGAAAAAAAGGAATCAATTTTTTTACTTTTTATCATAATCTTTCTAATATAAATTTATCACCTCTCACCTATTTAGAAAAAATAAAATTTATATTCACAAATCACAATTATCACAATGCAAAACATAACCAAACTCATACTACTTTAATTAAATAAGCAATATTGTATAAATTCAAAACTTAAAAAAAAAAATTACCATAAGTAGCGAAAAACCCAAA
>Ga0214545_1011140_pt1 | contig 12571 bp, 8 predicted proteins | sample CNSS4metaG_FD_160064 | JGI IMG/M metagenome (GOLD analysis project Ga0214545, IMG submission 160064) | Root nodule microbial communities from cowpea collected in UCLA plant growth center, Los Angeles, California, USA - CNSS4 | ecosystem: Host-associated > Plants > Roots > Nodule | place: USA... | reverse complement strand
TATATATATATATATATATTTAAAGTTACTTAATAAACTATTAGTATTTTAAAAATTTAAGTGAGGACGGAGATGGATATTATGGTGGGTATGGGATGAGACGAACATGTACATCTCCATACCCATACCCAATTGAAAAAATCAGGTATTCTCCATATCTATACTCATATCAAATCAAAGCATGAATTTTTCATCAAAACGGGTACGAGTTCGAGCAATATCCACGAGGTGAGTTTATTTGCAATGCTTACATGTCACATTTTCATACTAACACATATAACATGCATTTCCAATTGTATCATGTTAATATTAATATATCACACCTTCATCGTTTAGTACTAACAAATATTTTTAACAAATATTTTCTTCCTCTTCAGTAAATAATATCTCTAATAGGGGTGGCAAAACGAGCTAGCCCGATCTGTTTTAGCCTGATCAGTTTCTAGCCTACCAAAAACAGTCTAAGCTAGACTAATCCGTTTGAATAGAACGGGTTGAATAATAACATCTGATTCACCACTAGATGGACCGATAGGTTCGCCCCACTCTTGACTAGGGGTGACAAAAATACTCGTACCCGGGAGTATCTGCTCATAAAATCCGCGACAGATAGTCAGTACCTACGGGTAACGGGTATTTTAATACTCATTTACAAACGAGTTATGTACGGTTATCATACTACTTGTTCTCGTGGGTATCCGTTACTTGCAAAAAATTTAAATTAAAATTTAATGTATTTTATTAAGTTAACTTTAATTAAAATTTATATTTATATTTATATTTTATTAGGTTAAGTTTAATTAAAATTAAAATTTAATTTAATTTATATTATATTTTTTTATAATTTTATTAAATTTTATTTAAGAAATTTTAAAAGTTATATATCTTTTTTAAATATCGGTGGGTATGCGGGTATCCACGGGTACCTGCTAGTTTTAAAAAAAATCACGGATATTTTTTAAACGGGTACCTGATGGGTAAACGAGCAGGTATCATGTAGATTTTTTTTGCAGATCGAGTAGTGGGTAGGCACTATCTGTGCCTGACCTGACCCGTTGTAGATATGTACTCTTGACCCTTTGCTTTTGGATAATTGTTTTAGGTAAAATGCTAAAATGACATATCCTTGTAACCTATGAGTAAAATGCAACCTATAGTAAAATGGCAACATAACTATCCAAAAATAATTCCCCTAATGCTAGTGAACAATGGACAAACAATCAACAAGTTGTCAACCAAGTGCAAACAATTTGGAAGTGAACAACAATAAGCAAAACAATATACAAACACCAAATCAACATACCATCGAACAAATCAACAACCCCTTGAACACACTATCCGAAATGAAATTGATGTTCTTTTTCTACTTCAAATGAAATTGATGTTCTTTTTCTACTTCAAATGAGCAAACGAATTGAACAAGTTAGGACCAATCTAATAACTTTGGGCAAATCAAAATGAATGAAGAAATTAGGGCCAATTAAGATATAGGGCAAATCAAATTTAAGAAATTAGGGTCAATCGAAGACAAACCTATTTCAATGGAACTGCCGCTGATGAGTGTCGTTAATGATGAGATGGTAAACGTCTTTGAACCTCTCTCGCCAATGAGTGTTGTAGTGAGTTTTATCAATGAAGAGACACTAATAGTGTGGTTGGTTTTTTTTTTTTTGAAGAAACAGGCCAACTGAATGTTTGAAGTGAACATTGTCGATGAACGTCTTCGCTGTCGATGAATGTCGATAATGAGTTGAATCTCTCTTGTGTGGTTAAGTTGATTGTTGAGAAAGAGAAGAGGAGAAAAGCTAGTGTGAGTGAGATGAGACTTTGAGTCTGAGAGAACATGTTTTGCTTTAACATAAAACGCAAAATAAATCAATTTAAGCAACAACCGGGTTGCAAGATGGTTTGTGAAAACTCACCCATGAACTCGCTGGATTGCTAGTTCTGTCAAGCTGAGACAGGTTCACAACCCGATCCACTTATTTTAAGTTTGACCGGTGGCAGTGGCAGAGCTCTTTAGGAGCTGGCAGGGGCCACGCCCCTCTCCCCAAATATTTTTCAATTTTTTTTAATTTTTTCAATTTTTTTTAAATGACATGTTTAATTTTTTTTAATTTATATATATATTATTAAATTTTTTAAATGATGTTTATCTTTTTAAGTTAGGTAATAATATATTAAAAATTTAATAAAAATTAAGTTATGTATTTTTTTTAAAGTATAATATTTAGTGTTAATAAATAATAAAATATAAAATTAAATATAATAAAGAAAAAAAAATTATTAAGATAATTTTCATTTTCTCTCTTATGAGTTTTTCATATGTTGTACTCATCTCTCACTTTTACCTAATTATTTTTATTACTCAAAAAAAAAAAGTTAAACAGAAACTCATTATTTTTATCCTCATTTTTTAATCTTTTCTTTTATTTTTAAAGAAAAAAGAAGGTAACTTTCTCTTGTCTCACTTGGTAATGAAATAGTTGTTTAATATTTAGCACTATTTTTTATCTTATGACATTTTGTATATTATTTATTTTTTATGAATATAGAAGAGTAAATAATGTATTATGTGATTTTTTATAGACAATTTTTAAGTGTACTTGATTATCATAATTTTTTGTAGCAGTTATGTCTCTTAATGTTTGATTAGATTATGATAAAAAAAATTAGTATTAATTTTTTTTAAATAGGTATATTGATGAAAAATAAAAGAATAAATTCATTTTTTAAATTGATAAAAGAAAAGTGAAGATAAAAAAAGACAATATCATTACTCATCGCATAACAATGAAATGAAATGCTTGTGATGACTTTTGAATCGATATGTGCACATTAGTAAAAGGCAAAATGAATATTTTGTAGATAATATGGTTATTTATATTGGAAAAATAATAGCTGAAAAATGTAGTTATAAGTTCTAGAATATAAAAAAAATGATAGATAATCTTTAGATATGTGTAATTTCTTTTATAGTTATAGCTATACTAAATTATATATTCATTTTTATTGAATTAGTAACGGTAATATTAAATATATAAATTTTAAGTATATTATTTTGGCTCCTCAAGAAATTTTGGTCAAGATCCGCTACTAATTGGTGGATCGGTCAATCAGACCAAATTCGTTTTAGCATCTAATTTCTACATCAATTTTATAACTTACTAAATGCATGTGAAATTTTATTGTTTATAAGATTGTATTGTTTCTTCTCCATTTAAGGTAATGATATTTAGAAGTTACTATTTTTGTTATTCAATGATTATATTCTATAATTGTTCACACATATTAAAACAAATAATACTAGAGTACGGTTCAAGGCACCTTATTTTTCAAACTTAATATGTCTGCAAAAAAATAAAATAAAACAATATATAATTATTTCTCTAAAAATTTTATTTTTTTTATAAAAGTGAGAGAATAAACTTTTTTAATGGTCTTGCTAACATGCATTGAATCTATAAAAAATATATAAATAATTATAATATTAAATTAAATATGATCTAATCACCATTAATACAATTTTATTTTATTTAAAAGACAAAAATATCCATAATTATTATACATGTATGTTTCATATTTTATTTAATATTTATCAATAAAAGTTAAAAAATAATTAAATAATAAAATAATTATATTTTAATTTTGTTAAAAATTAAATATAATTAAACATAAAAACATTTAAATCAGAACAACTAATAAAATAAAAATAGTCTTAAACATCTAAAAAATTTATAAAAAAAATAAATATATAAAATATTTTAGTAAAAACTTTAAAAACTTCAAAAATCATTCTTCTATACTAATACGTTATTGCCTAAAACTTTTAAAAAAATATTTTTGTATTTAATTATTTCAACTTAATGTAAAATGAAGTAATCAATATAAATTAATTATCTTTTATTGCACCGGTTAGATTTTTTTTATTTATTTTAAACTGTGTTTGTGAAATTTGGAATTTTTGATAGCATCGGAAACGTAGGGTTTTGGCAATGTCATACCTTTCGGCGAACACAATAAAGCATAAATATACTTTTTTTTGTTTTGAGACTGCTTTAGTTAATCACTTTATAGTTTCCCCTGCCAAGTAAAGCACAGAACAACTCTAACCGGCACGTGTAACGTCCTAGCACGTGATATGTACAGAGGTGGGTCCAAAACCGGCACCAGCAGGTTACCTTTAGGTACATTGAATGTTGTTTGAGTAGCTGTTGAAGGTTCAACAATTGCACAAACCTAATCCAGCTCAGCACTTACAGTTGTAATTATTTAATTAAGAAGAATAAAAAAAGAAGACGATAAAAAAAGGAGTGACGCAATAAAGAAAAAATGAAAACATAACTCATATTGACCAGACCAACCACTCCTATTATCATTTACATTATATTAGATTATATTAATTAAATTAAATTAAATATGAATTAATACAGATATATAGAGTGGTGACGAGGTTCATTTCATTTTCAGATCCAGTGCTGGGGAGCTGTTTCTTGTAGATTTTTCATTTCCAACCATGCAACTTTCAGTGCTTCCAAACTAAATCAAACAAAACCATAAATCAAATACTACAACTTAACCTACACCATAAAACCAGTGTAGTTCTGAGGAAAAACCAACTCTACTATCATACCCTTCTCGTGTTCTCCTTTTGAAAATTTTTTTTCTCTTCCACTGACGGGTAATTTTCGTGCTTCCTCTTGATAAAATGTTGATTTGATGCCTCAGAAAGTACAATTTTTTTTTTTAATATTGTGTGGCAGTATTTTCATATATATAATTTTTTTGTATTCTTTGTTTCTTTTTTTCAGTGTCTGAGAAAGCTTCTGTGGTTGATTCAAACCGGTGAGATTTTTACCTGGGTGTTGTAGTTGTGGTGGACAAGGTTTTCGGTTGCATGTTCGGTTTGGGAGGGAGATTAACTAGGACGGCAAAGATTTTGGTTTTGGGGTTGTGTTTGATACCTTGTACTGAGTTGTAGTACTTGGATCTAGTAGATATAACCTGTAAATCGGTGTTTGACCGAGTTATTGTGGGTGTTATGGAGACCCTTTTTGTTGTTGAGCAGCATAAGAACCAATACTACAACAGGTCGAAGTCGCAGGGTCATGCTCGATTTGGGGGTTCACCTTCCAGGGGCTTTAGGGATATCAATTGCAGGACTTTTGAGTCTGGGAGGACAGGTATATTGCCTACTCCTTTGAAATCTCATGGTTCCCCTAAATCACCACCTAACTCTGACAACAAAACGTTTGGGAAAGTAAAAGTTACTCCCAAGAGCACCCCAATTCCCATCAATGGTATAGCTTGTAGGAAAGAGAGCGAAGATGTCCCTGGTGGTGGTGCTGATCTTTTGCTTTCCGAGTTATGGGCTGGTCCTACCTACTCAAATTCCCCACCTCCTAGTTCCTTACCAATTCCCAAGTTTTCTGTCAAACCAAAGAGGACTGTGTCTCTTAATCTTCCTGGTTCCTCCCCTGAGATTGAAATGCGCCCGGTGGCTAAATCTGCACCCTCTTCTCCTGGCAGGGAGCATTTGGATTTGCCTTTTACTAGGGATCTCTTTGTTAATGCTGATTCTGCTACGAAGACCCTGTGTCGGATTCTTAATCTTAACATCAATGACTACTGAAATGCAAGGAGCAACAGGCTCCTGTAAGAAAGTCCTTTTAATGAAAGTGGGTTAGTGTTAGATATGTGTAGATACCAAATAAAGTTTGTAAGCTAGTAGTCTAAGTTGGTTTATGTAGCTTTCGGTTGTGGTGGTACCCTTGACAATCTTGGCTGTGATGGTGGGTCAACATTCTCCTGATTTTGGAATTGGATGGAACTTAGCTGTGGAGAGAGTAACTGGGTGTATACTGAAGGAATCTATTGAAAACAGGCTTTGCTGTGGATCATGCAAGGAAGCTTCCGTGAATATGGTTGGCATGTAGAATGGTGGTAATGAAGGGTGTAGAAGTGGCATGGGATGGACTTTAATATACTGGACCTGAAGAAAGTTTCATTCAAGTTGAATCATCCTGAATATATGATTTAGATTTCTCAGCATCATCTCCTCATAGAGTAGTTAACTTTTCCCTGTCCTCTCGTAGGAAGGTCTCTTGCTTTAGATACTGTGTAAATGATTTAAAATTCTCACATCTCCTTCCGTGTGCACTCTCTCTGTTTCTTCCTTCTAATGTTAATCATTCAATCTTCTATTCTAATTTGTTTTGCCTGCCTTCTCTGCCTGACATGATTTTATGGTGCTCATAGCTGCCATATCAATCTACATGTTTGTTCAGTTTGCTTGCTACTTACCTTTCTCACCTGTCTTTCTTTTCCCCAAGTCATTTTGTTTCTCTTTGTTAATTTTGTATTAGCAACCCTCATTGAGGGTATAGTTTACCCTTCACTATCTTTTCTGTTTTTTTTTGAAAGAAAAGTAAGAAGGGATTTGTTTTAGTCTTTGTAGTATCCGCTTCAGATTTTAGGATCAATCCATGTCACTCCACCTACTAGTAAAGCCCTGAAATGTTCATTCCAAGTTATGCTTATTTCCTTAGTCCTAGTAGTTCTCTCCTGGTTTATCTTCCATCTCCACGGAGTGTTGACCCTGCTATGCCAAATTTTAAGGTATGATCTTACTTGGTCATTATTCAAATACTTCTGCTATAATCTTTTCATGCCATTACACTGCAGTTGCTAAGAATTGTTCAATGTGTTTATCAGGGTGGCAACTTACGAAGGCTGTTTCAGTTGTGAATCGTGAGTTGTGGTCAGTTGTATTTCAGTTGTTCTACGTAGTGTGCCTTGTCTGTGTCTCTTTCTTTCTGCCTCTGTAACTTGTGGAATTTGTCTGGTCTGCTTAAATGTAATGTTGGTGATTATTATCTAGACTGCATTTTGTATCTTAATTAAATACTTATTCTCCTTAGTAATTTATATAGCAGTTCGTCCAAGGCTCTCTGGCCTATGGCATGATCATATACAGTTTGATGAACTTCTGTATCTTATGTCGTTATTTGATCTTTAAATGCATTGAATTCCTAATACTGATGAAACTTGGATTACTAAATATTCAGCAGGGATTTGGTATCATGTTTGAATAATTACAATTCAGATTGGTCTATGAATGATCTATTTCCTGCCATGGCAACTGCATGTTTGGTTCAATTGTATAAACCAGTTGGCACGAGGGAACGTGCATGGGTAAGGTGTGGAGTAATATATAACGTCCCTAAAATCTCAAAATATTTCAGTAGTCTTACTAGGATACTTCACTTGTTCAGTTCAGGCCATGTGATATCAACAATTTCTCTTTTCAATTTTCTTATCAGTAGCTGATGTTTGTGTAGCTGACCTAATTCTAAACCTATATGATTTCTTCTAACTCATTTTGTCTGTTCCTTCAGTTACATTTTCAACAAGTGTTTATTGGAAAAAATATTTAAATTGCATCGAATTCACACTTTCCCTGTCTATCGTTATTTTTATTATTCAAAAATTTAGAATATCATGAATTTTCTTGATTTAAAAAAAGAATAGTCACATAAATTATTAAAAAGTTAGTCAAAAATTTTGTTATTAAAATAGAAAAGATTAAAAGAAGAAATATTTTAAAAAAAAATGAGACATGAAAAGGAACCATCAGTTGAGACATAAAATGGAACAGAAGAAAAGGAAAATGCATTTGATATGATGTTTGGAAATGGGAAATTTTCAAACATCCACATTTACTCTTCATGATTCCATTTTTCGTTCTTTTGACTGATTTAAACTGATGCACACTGTTTTTCTTCATAAATCAAACAGTTCATATTGCGAACTCATGATAACTGTTTGAATGGAGTGGACAGTATGAAGAGTTTGAAAAGTGCATATGTAATTTGAATGAAATGTCTGATCTGCAGAGATAATTGTACAGAAGTATGAAGGGAAACATTAAAATTATTGGGTGAAATACGAAAGATGTCTGAGTGACATTAATTTCTCATCCGTGATAACTAATAATTCCAGCAAATGTCAAAGGAGTCACCATCTTCTAGGATACCTTTCTTTGTTCATTGTCACAATTAATTGAGCATCTCAACGTTTTAGCATGCTCACTTTACAGTACCTTGGGTCCCAACTTCAACGTGTTCTTGTTTTCACCGTAGTGGTTGAAATGCACCTTCCAGAATGTCCATTTCCTTAATTAATGGCTCTGTGACTACATGACTAGTCAAGTTGTGTGGTGATTTTCATGCGCACTAGTAAATCCTGTTTATCATATACTTTCATTTTCAACTTAATCAATTGTTTTTTGAGTTTGAGTCCAATTTAAAGTTAAGTATTAATAATGTCGTAATTGATTTTAAGAAAAATCCTACGATCTCTTCTAAAAAGACATGTCACTGATTGTTGTTATGTTTAGGGTTTATTGGGTGCGTAATATTGCTTTAATGATGACCCCATTTAATTTAGACCTTTTGGGAGCCTATGCCCTGATTCAGACACACTCATAGTTGGGGCTGTTAAATCAACTGTGATTATGGTGTTGGGACATGGGACACTATTTTTCATATTTAATATTTATTCCTTACCTTTTATATTATTTCTATCTTAAATATTTAAAAACTAATTAAAAATTTATTCAAGATTGACATTAATACATTCCTACAGTAATTTCTAATAAAAATTCTATTTAATATTTTTTAAATAATTCCATAAATAGCACTAGCTTGACAAAATAGGTTATTTTAACTTAATTTAGCTTGTTAGTAACTTCATACAATACACACTTATAATATCTTTAAAATTTTTTAATATGGTTAATTAATATCTTCAATTTGATCAAATATTACATTACATTCATGATAAAATATTTCTTTTAAAAAATTAACGTTTTATCTAATAAATAAATAAATTTAAATATATGAATTATATTATAATTGCATTTTAAATAAAAAATAAATGAATCCATTTGAATGTATGAATTATATATTTTAGAATTATAATGATCATCGTGACGTGAGATTAATTATAACTCGTGAATTTTAAAAATGTTAAAAGTTAACATAAAAGATCAAGATAAAATAAAAAAAATTAAAAAGTAAAAGTTAAGAAGATTAAATATCTTGATAAAGATAAAAAAAATATTTTTAGATAATTGATTTTCTCTTATATTAATTGTTGAAATAATGAAAAAGAAAAGATAGTTGGTTGAGAGAGGGTGATAACTTTTCTCTTATAGATGTGGATTTCAATTCATAGTAGGAGTAAATATTCTGTCAACATCAAATATAATTTTTAATTATTTAATTTTTTGAATAATATGATCAAATAACTAATATTTTATTGTTCTTTCTAAAAGTAACATACTTGGAGATAAGTTAAACCGCATAAAATAACTTTTATGCGGAAGTTTGATCTATTGATGTATTATGTAAGTATATAACTTTTTTTGTTTATGGAAGCCTAATATTCAATGGTTTGGTTGATAATAATGGGTAAGGAAAATGACTATTAAGAAGTGTATATATTTGTGTGTCAATGTCAAAAACTATTTTTAATGGTTGCTGGAATTTTGTCAATCCAGCGGCGTGAACATAATAATAATAAGATTACTAAAATTTCTCGTAAGAGAGGAATCTTCTCGAGAAAAATAATGAATTGGTCCCCATTTACAATAATAGGCATCATCATCTACTCAGATAAGAAGAAAATAACAATAAAGAGGCAACATTTTCAGTCATATTTCATCATCATCGTCACCATCTTCAGCCAAAAACAAAGGCAGAAAACCGTAAGCAATCTAAAACTACTCATTTCTTGAAATAAACTCTACATCCTCATCCTCCCTTATCTCTATTTGCACGGAGAAGCCAAAATAACAAAACCAAAACACTTCAAAAGGCTAAATATAATATGCTATCTAGAAATTCTAACCAAGAATAGAAATTTGTGACTAGATGTTTATCCCATCATAATCTATCACTTTCAGGCTGTGCTATGCAACTCAAAAAATGACCATTAGTATTCGTCAAATTCTGAAATTTCTGCTCCATCTAGCACCATCTCTTGCTGACGACATTCTTTGCTGCAGAAAGCTTTCTCTCCTCTGCAACACAACCCAGATAATAAGAGAAAAAATTATGTCTTCCTGTAAATAATCACTAGGAAGAAAATGGAATCGGAAGTGAACCTTATTACCTGTAAATAAAAATGTCATTTGTCTGCCGAAGATGCTTCTTGCAAGTGTGACAAAAGCTAAGAAAATTGAGTGAAGGTGAGAGAGTGTTATTGGGGAGGGAACAGTAACTTTCCACGATACAATTGTCGAATATATGTGTTGTTCTAGGATTAGGACCATGAGATATCACACACGTGTACTCCTCAAAAAGTTCCATCTCACTCAAACTCATAACACCTGTTGCAACCGATAATGGAGAATCCTTGGTTTTCGCAGCAAAACCAGCAACGTCACATGTTTTGGTTGATTCAGAAGTTGAAGGTGGTGGTGGTAGTGGAGGGATTTTCACCCTATGCTTAGTTCCAAAGAGAACACTTCCACTACATGGTTTAGCTGTGCTCTGAAGAACAGGTTCATCTTTAAGTGCACCAACAAGAGCAAGACCAATGCCTTTTGAGTCCCATGAACTTCTGTTTTCTGAGGGTACTCTTGAGGAGGCAAAAGTCTCGATCTTTTTCTCATGTGACAAAGGATTCCCAAATGGGGTTAAGGCTCTGGTGTCAAGAATGGACGTGGGGCTTCTCAGAGCCTCAGCTCCTGAGAGACACTTGAATGAGAAGTCACGGAATTTGGGTGAAAACAAAGAAGGAATGGTTCTTTTGTAACTCTGGTTTGGACTTGGCTGGGAGCTGTGATCACCCATCAAACTTGGTTTTGTGACAGCTCTTGATCTGTTTCTGAGCAGCATAAGTCCTTAATGAAGAAGAAATAACAGATGATTAAACCAGACTCAGAACAAGTAAAGTTTAGTTTAGTTTAGAGTAGAAATGTTAGCATAGGAAAACCACTATTTCCAAAACAAAACAAGCAAAAAAATAGAGTATACATGTACCTACCTTACACTTGAGTTTCAGGTTAAAAACAGTGGCAGTGTTCTGGGAATGTTTGTGAGGAATTTGTGACAGTGAAAAAAGAAGGGGTGATCTGAAAGTGTCAGACTAACTGAATTCTCTCTTGTTAATTTTCTTCAAGAAGGAAAAAAAAGGCATCTATGCCCATAAAACAGAAATGGTAGTGCAACAAGTACTGGTACTTTGGGCTTATGATTTTTCTTTTTGGTTTCTGAATTTTAATTCTGAAACTTTATGCAGAAGAAGTAGAAAGAGGAAAGAAAAGAGGGAAAGGTTTGGAGTTGGAGGAGAGAGAGGGATAGATGCCCGAATATGGTTTCTAAAGGAAGAAAAAGCAAAGCAAAAGATGTTTTTGTGTGCATGAAAATCAATCAAACGTTGTTACTTGAAAGCTTTGCTTTCATTTTCAATTTTCCTTTCACGAGATACTATTTTTCTCTCTATATAATAAATCGCAACTGTGTCATTTAAAAGAATGACCCTCTGGATTTTTTTATTATTTATTTTTGTCTTTTTTTTTTTATTCTTTTTCACTGATGACTGATCCAAGGTATTTTGTTCTCACTCTCCCTGGTTTCAACTTTCATGTCTCCTTTAGGAAAATAATAATAATAATAACTAAAGAACATAGACCTAGAGATTATTTAATTGAAAATAAATGAGTAGTAATATTAATATGGTTTTTTAATCATTTATTTATTTATTATTATTGTTTTCAAAATCAGATTAACATTGACAAAGCAACACTTGGATCTATAAATGTTTACGACTTTCTAATCTCGAAAACCTAAAATCTAAGATATTTTTAATGAATTTATCTTGAAGAGCATAACTACGAGTGTGTGTATATATATTGTTAGAGGTCCTATATACTGACGAGAATGCAACACACCGATTCGTTCAAACTTTTTTAACAAACAAAATAAAAATATGAAAAGAAGATTAATTAAATCCAAAAAAACTCCAAGAACTAAACAAAAATTTCTTTTGGTGTTGTGTACATTTTGAGATTTGAATTTAAGATTATGATGAAATTTAATATATTTTTGCTTTTTTTAATTTCAAACTAAGGTGTTGTTTTTTTAATTTAAAATTCTATGAAAAAAATATAAAAATTCCGTAAAAGGTTAGCATGCATATAATTTACTCTTATATCATTATTTTTAAACACAATTTGGTATATGATGTTTTGACTTTTTATACTCACATCTTTAATAATTTTTATGTGCAATTCACGCACCCTTCTTGGTATTATAGTCAACCAACTTTTTATCAAGTCTCAATACCCTCCTTTTCTAGTTTTTTTTTTTTTTTTTTATTTTTTGATTGTCTATTTCTATCAAATTATTCTCTTTTATCTATTTTAAAATTGAAATTTAATAAATTTCTAAAGAAATTTTTAATAACCTTATGATTTAAATTATCTATTAATATATATATATATATATATATATATATATATATTGTATTATATATTTGAAAAGAAAATTTTGTTATTATATCC
>Ga0214545_1011137_pt1 | contig 12575 bp, 4 predicted proteins | sample CNSS4metaG_FD_160064 | JGI IMG/M metagenome (GOLD analysis project Ga0214545, IMG submission 160064) | Root nodule microbial communities from cowpea collected in UCLA plant growth center, Los Angeles, California, USA - CNSS4 | ecosystem: Host-associated > Plants > Roots > Nodule | place: USA... | reverse complement strand
CAAAGAAAAAACTCTTTTCTCAATTCCCCAATCATGCAAAAATCCATTTATTTTCTTTGACAGCTCAAAGCCAGTGTGAGGTGGAGGGAAGTGGCAAAAGTTCAAAATTTTAGAGCACAATTTCCAATTTGTGTTAACATAATGTGCTGTCAGAACAATATACCCCTCACCAGTTATAGAAGTCCACAGATCGGATGTCAAACAAATCCTATTTCTGATTTTTCTGAACTCCTCCTTTAGCATGTTTTTTTCTTTCATATGTATTTTCACGACATCACTCTTTATTGTATTTCTAGAAACTAAACATGCATCAGGATTGATATAGCTTATCCAAATTCTAAGAGCTTCATACTCAACAAACTTGAAAGGTAAACCGTGTTGGATAATTAAATTGGCACACAACTCACGGGAAACCATTGGATCTATTCTTCTACCTTTTAACTTTCCTTGCCCATCCACTATCATTTGCCTAACATCTTCAAATTTAAGTTTACTACATTTCTCCATGTGACGCTTCAAATGAGATGTGCCATAGTTTTTACTACCAATAACATATTTTTTGTTGCACCCATTACACTTTGCCCTCTCTTTTCCGTCATCATCAACCCTAACCCTTGTAAAATATTTCCATACATCAGAAGTTCTTGACTTCTCACTTTTCTTACTACAAGAGGATTCTTTAAGTTTTACACTATCATCCATATCCTCTTCAACTACATCAACATTCTCAGACTCAGTACACACATTTTCAGTTTCATGATCTTTACTTGGAGGAGGATTAGAATTAGACTCATGCTCATCCATCAGATTAAATCTGATTCACTAAATCCTAATACAAACAAAACAAATAGAACGACAAATAATGTTCAGCTTTAAAAGTGATTCAAAAAATCAAAAAGATAGTAAATAATTCATCAAAACAGCAAGGGTGGTGAATAACAGAAAATCAAAACAACAACGGTGGTGAATAATTCATCAAAACAGCAACACACATGTGGCAAGACTTCTCTATTGATCATCAGTAGGCAAGATTTAGAAACATCCAGAGGACAGTACACACATGTTAATAACAAGCAGTGGCAGCAATTACTTATCAACAAAACAATGTATCTGTAAACAGCAACACAACACCACTCACTACTTCTTCTTCCACTCCAAAACCCCTTCACACCTCGCCACCCTTAAACCCAACACCACCGCACCAATTTAGAAAACAACACATCTCGTTGTCTACGAAATTGAAATTGGGGGAAAATTTTAAGCAAGAACAGCACAACAATTACGATTTACAGAATGGGTCCAATCAAACAAGGGCAAATCGCAGCAACAACAACCACACATACACCATAACCTCCAATTTAGGGAAACCAATTTTAGGGTTACGAAAATCATAAATTTAGGTCACAAATCGAAAAAAAAAAGAACCAGAACTCAAATTACGAAGAAACCTATGTTCGCGGTGGTGGTGGCCGTCGGAATCGTCGTGAATCGCAGTCCGATGGTGGCGTCGTGAATGGCCTGCACTCTGCTCTGCCTTCGTGTTTCCTCTCCAGCGACGTGGGTGGAGGAGAAAGAAAAGTGGGTGGTTTCTGGTTTCCCAAAACGCGGATGGAGTGGAGTGGAGTGGAGTGGAGTGGAGGAGAAGAGAAGAAAAGAGGTTTCCCAAAACGCTGGCGCTGCACTGCACGTGTATTTTAAGCATTATTAGTAACTTGTTTGGCCCGCGGGCTGGCCCGTTTTGGCCCGCGGGCTGGCCCGACGGGTTATCGGGCTGGACGGGCCGGGCTATCTCGGGTTGGCGGGCTGAATTTTCTGACCCGGCCCATGCTTTTTTGGTCGGGCTGGCGAGCCGGCCCGTCGGGCCCGGCCCATTTTGACATCCCTACTCACAAGATTAGCCTTCAAACATCTAAGACCATTATCCTGCCAAAGACTAGGGCCTCATACTAATTTCACCACTTGAGTCAGTACGTTCTACGTGAGACTCACTAACTCTTTAGAGTTTCAGGATGCAATCCTTACTTGAATCCTTACTAAATTATATAATGAGGCGCCACCACGAAACCTTCGTCGAATTACGTCCTAACCATGAGGCAGCACCATAAAACCTTTGTGGAATTACGTCTTAAACATGAGGCACCACCACGAAACCTTTGTGGAATTACGTCCTAACTATGAGGCACCTCCACAAAACCTTCGTGAAATTACGTCTTGACTATGTGGCACCACCATGAAAAGTTCGTGGAATTAGGTCCTGACTATGAGGCACCACCACGAAACCTTCGTGGAATTACGTTCTGACCATGAGGCCCCACCACGAAACCTTCGTGGAATTACGTCCTGACCATGAGGCACCACCACGAAACCTTCGTGGATTTACGTCTTGACCATGAGGCACCACCATGAGATCTTACCAAAAGATTCATGAAATTACGTCCTGACCATACCAGAATCATGTCTCACCAACCAAACCTAGGATTATCATGTATACTAATCTCATACCAATTTATAACCAACCCTCCAATCATGGGTCATACGCATAATCATACCATCTTACCCATTCCAAACCACACCAACAGATAATGCATACATATTCACATGGATCATACTTCAATTTGGGAAACCACTCAGTCATGCAACCAATCATTAAAAACAAAGCAGAAAATAACATTAAAGCATGCACTAGTCTCGCTCAAGCCACGACCCTCGCTCAGGCGAAAGAGGCTTTTCGCTCAAGCTACAGGCTCTCGCTTAGACGAGACTGCTTTCAGAGAGCATTGCAGGTTTCGCAAATTCTCGCTTGGGCGAGATCTCCTCGCTTGAGCGAAACTGCCCTTCGCCTAAAAGAAACACATCAAGTTTCACGACTCCTCTTCCATCTGCTCCCCACTACCTCTGGTAGGTTTTTACCAACATCTCAGTTAACCTCAGGTCTCAAACAAAAACATGTTAGTTATCACTTCACATCACCTTGTTCTCTCCTTTAAACATCACTCCACTGACCTGATCACACTTGACTTCTAGCCTACTGCCCCACCATCAACACTCTTGACCACTTTTTATGTATAACGACACTCATACATCTTGCTTCCTTTGTTGGCTTCAACCAAGGCAACAAAGTTCACTACCGAGTTATTCCATTTCCAAATTTAAAACTTTCCACTGTTTCCATCACCACATCGTTTTGGCATCCTATCTTCATCTTTAATCCATAAACTTATAGTTTGGTTTGCACCAAGCAACTCTGTGATACACCTCAAACTAAGATTGCCTCATTTGGCTTTTCCCCAACCTCTTTAAGAAACTCACTCGTCTTAGTCGAATGACTAGACCAATGAAATCTCTTCACATCTTCTCCTCCCAACTTAGACACTTACTTCTCCACTAACTCTTACTCTTACCTTGACAAGCCCAGATCTGGAGTTCCATTCCTTGGCTAAGCACCTACTCTTACTTCCTTACTTCTAGATTGGCACCCTAACTTTCTCAAAACCTCTATGAGACTTGCAAAACTCTTTAAACTCCCCTTTTTATAGTCTTAGCATCCCATTTTCTAAACATCGTATCCACCCTTTGTAAAATCATATGTCCTACTAGCCACTTTAACCTTAGTCAATACTCTTCTTGAACATTTTGAAGACTCTCTTTGCACTTGGAAAACTTGCCGCTAAACCTTGATGATACCATCAACCTGTTTGAAATTCCTTACCTTCATCATGTTTCCACTATTTAAAACCATAGGCCTGAAAAGCCAATCCTCCCTTATCCAATGTTTACCTTTGAACAGTCTATCCTACCATTACCTCTCCTCTAAGATTCACCAAACTTGCAGTCATTCTTGTGATTATGCTTAGTATAAACCACTACTTCTCCGACATCTCCTCCACTTTCATATTTACTTCAAACTATCAGTAGGAACCATCCAATTAGGAACTATTGACACAAGTTCTTCTTCAGACACCATTGCAAAAGTGAACTCCCCACAAGGTCAAAATTCTAGTACTTGCTTCAGGATATTTCTATAAATTCTTCTACTATTGAGATCATTTGCATCTATTATTCACTTTCCTTTATCAAATAACTTTTATTCACGTGAAACTCTGGCCACTATTTAGCTTGATTCATACTTCTTATGCTATTAATAATGATATCTAAACAGCTATTTTGCTAGAATAACTCATCTTTAACCTCATTTATTCTTGATTTTTTTTTGTCTTTACACTTTTCGTTTCTAATCGAATAGTAAACATATATTCTTCTTAAATGAAAATCATTTTCACCAATCTGGTTATAGAAATACGCCATATCTTGTTTGTATCCGTACAATATATGCAATATTCCTTAACCTAACTTTATCTTTTTATAAAATTTAGCCATAGATTTTAAAGCTCCATTATCTGAAAGAAAGTACAATTTTATGCTCAAGTTGTTAGATATTACACTGCATTAGTAAGGTCCATATCATGATTGGATTTGTCTTTGTCAAAGAATCCTAAACATTATTGATTATGGATATGATACTGGTCCAGTCAGCCATATCCATGTTTATGATCAAGATTTGAACACCACCATGAAAATTTATCAAGATTTTATAGCCTCCAGGTCTATGTGTTTAAAATCTCACCTCTCACTTTCCAATTTATTTCAATTCCAAATACAAACTGTAATACTCTATGCATGACAGCTATTTTTCTTTTCAAATATATTTATAATAAAACAAGTCTATGGAGCAGAATTAATCTTACTTACAAGATTATAGTCACAAGTTCAATAAATATTAAACGTGAGGTCTATTTGATCATTCAATAACATGAGCATAGTGTTCTAATTATTAAGTTAACTTTTTGAGTTGTATTTTAGTCTAAATACATATACTCAATCTTGAACCTTATTTTTTCTAATTTTTTTTATTGATTTTAGAGTTTATGATGTTTTAAAAAAATTTAAAATTTTGTTCATATTTGGCATGTATTTACATGCAATATCGCTTATTATTTCAAAGTATATTGTTATGGCTTTAAAATTTGCAAGTAATATGGTTTAAGCACTATGTCACTGATACCACAAAACTAATTTTAAATAAGATATTGATGATCAACCTTAATCATATTATTTTAAAAGACTTGATATCCTACTAATACCAATAAATATTTTTTTATGTAAAATTTAAACTTCTTCTTGATACATTACTAAAAATAATTCATAAATAATAATTAATTTTTGGAACAAAAATAAGTAGTCACAATTTATATATTAATTTATAAATTAAAAATTATTAGTAACTAAAATAGTTTTATTATAAATAAAAATTTATAATTGATTTTTAAATTAGTAATTATTTTATTATGAATTGATTTCTAAATTAATCATTAACTATCGAAAAATTGATCTCAAAATGAATTTAATTAAAAAACCGGTTTTTAAATTAATTTCTAAACATACTTTTAGTTACTAATTTTCTTAATGACATGATTCCGTTAGATGTAAATAATTCTTTAGTAAATGATAAATAAATAAATAACCTAAAAGTTAAAGGTAACCATATTTAATTAACTAAAAACATTTAATTTTTTTTGTAAAATTAAAAAGAAAGAATTTTAGTTATAAGTAGCATTTCAACATGCATGGAAAGATGATTGAAGACACAAAGGGTTTCCATGATTAATTAGTTACTTTTTGCTCCACTCATGTGGAATATGATTTGTACAGCTAGCACAGTATTTGTCTTGCTGTTTCATTCTCAATCACTCCAATTCGATGTAAGAATAGCATAATATGTGGCTACAATTTTCATCTTATATAAATACAGTTCACACTGTTAAGGATTTTTTTGTTCTGAGACATGTACGGTGTGTAGTGTCAGCATTTATCCAAGGAGATTTTTTAGGTGAAATAACGTTATCATACCAATGACCTTACAATAATTATTCTGAGGAATATCGTTCTTGTAGGTCCTCTACACTCAGATTCACCACTGCACATTCAATTTCAGGTCTTTCATTAGCCTTTTTGTTTGATTCTTCCTTTTTCTCTCTTTCACGTGGATCACTACACCAAATAAAAAAGAAAAAACAACTACTAAGATCACAAAACAAAAATATACTCACTCTATTTTGGGTCCAACTACAAATTTAATTAATAAAACAACACCAAAACTACATATGATATCTTAACCGATACCTATTTTAATATATGTATTCTGATATATATAATAATTTTACTTGAAGCACAACCTTTTAAATATATATTTTTCTTTTAATAATACGTATTTTAAAAATAAAACTGCAACAAAACTTTAAGTTTTAAAAGAGATATTACTTTGAATGTCATAATTAACCTTAACAATACGAGACAAAGTAATTTAAGCTAATTTTAAGTGATATTATTTTTTTCTTGAGAGTTAAATTATGAATGTGTGGCATTTTAATTATTTTAAATAATATAATATTTTTAAGTATTTTAAAATAATTTCCAATATAGTTTATATAAAAAATAAAAATATAATTTTTTTCAAAAAAAAGTAATCCAAAAGTAGAGTTTGTCATGTAGTTGGCGACTCGTGACAAACTTGAGTTACCTTTATCAGTCCCAATGTGCAATGAGCAATCAAAAGAGGTTATAAACAGACAAGGCATCACTTTCCACAAATAATGAGCTCTAAGTTCGTATCTAACTTAACCATAAGTCTTTCAAAAACTTTATGAAAATAATAATAATAATAATAATAAATAATTAAGACTTAAGACTTATATGAAGAACATTTTACGTGCATCAACGTTATTTTAACTTTTTTCGCTTGGTTGCCCATTTTAAGCAAAGTATCTCTAGATTAAATAGATTAACTTTTCAGTGAAGACATTTTCCTTTTAGTGGAATCAATACAATTATTATTATTATTATTATTATTATTATTATTATTATTATTATATTTAATTTAGAATTATTATAATTTCATTTATAACATTATTTATTAATTCATGCAAGTTCTAATCATTAATATCACTCGCATCTTTAATCATTCTTGGCTTTTAATCAATAATATCACTCAACAAACTCGATGCTTTTTTATCGCACCCTTAAGTGTGCGTTTAAAGAACTTTCTACCGAACTAATTTTGAATTAAAATGTTTTCAAAAATTAATTCTTGCCACAACTAATGTTAAAATACAATGTTTACTTGAGTGTTTCATTCTAATAACAAATTATCAGTAAAATTTTGACATTTTTTTATTTAACACAAAAATTTACCCAAAATTGCTTCATCCCAACATTACACCATTATTTTTTGAACACGACCAATATAAACATTTATTTAAAGTAACATTAATGTCAACGAAATCTTAAATAACTCAATGTAAAAACCAAGATCACAAAGGTAACAAACAAGTTAATTAGATATACATATTGTCACAACAAATTTGGTGAAGGAGAAAACTCTTGTCACAACAAACCAATATTGAATGAGAGCTCTATAATAATCCAATAGTGCATCTGTATAAGATTCCAGAGCAGAAATAAGAATGTTACAAAGACCAAACTCAACAGTAGAAAGCCTTCTACACTCCAATTATTTGTTGCTGCTTCGGTAGGCAAATTCCAATCACATGTAGAGAGAGTTAGAGATTACTCCCTAGTCCCTAGAAGAAACTGAGACAGCCAAGAATAGAAACATGTAACATATGAAATGAGAACTTAGAATCATACCAGAAAACAATGGAATCAATGTCTCTAAGTTATTGGCAAAGAGTAAACAATTATTAAAGGTGCCTCCGACGTCTAGAAAAAATACTACTGGTCTGAGAGTGTTGCATGTGAGAAAAGCTTATGTCAGGAACAAACAGAAGACTATCAGATGAATATTGAGGGTGTTTTGGCCAGTGTAACCCAGAAGCTGTTGGTGGTGAAGGGATCTGTGGAACTGTCCATGAAGAATCTGGAACATGTTCCAAATACTCCTCCTCCTCCATTTCCTCGTCGCCGGATCTTAAAACCGGAGAATCGGAATCCCCTAACTTACCACCGTCAGCCTGAAAATACTCGTAAAGAAACAAAGAAAATTACAGAACCATACAGATAAGACTATAACACAAACAAAGAGCAACCTAAATGGAAAGTTGATGAAAGTTAGGCAAAAACACATGATGTATATACCTAAGGTATTTTGCCTAACTATTAATAGATGGTAAGCACTCAAAGTCTCTATGAATGTGAACATAATCAATTGAATGAGAATAGTCACAAGGGAAAAAATTCTTTGATATATGAGTGTATCAGTAAATTATGTACAATCATTCCTTTCCACATTCTCATCAAACAATATCATGTTTTTAAGGACTCAATAGTGTTTTTTGTTAATTGATCACCATCAGTGTCATGATAATAGCTCTTTGTAACCTCTAAAGATGTTGATTTTTATTAATCTTTAGGATTTGTGTTTCAAGTGAAAGCCAACTGTGTATTGCACTTCTGAAAGGTCAATTTTTCAAATGTTAAAATGGATCTACAAATATGGGAGAGAAAGAAACCAACATGCAATTCAATCAATCAATCTGTCAGATTCCAATGCTTGAATGTAACCTTTTCTGACCACAAATATGCAACATATTTATAAAAGCTATACTATATTTGCCAGTTGTTTGGTGATGTGACCAACATGTTAATAGAGCATATACCTTTGGAAGACATGATTGGCCCCATTCCTGTTCTATTTTCACCAGCACATGTTAAAGGCACTACCACATATATAATTAATCTATGGCCAAAGATGAATCTAAGCTCTGGAATGCTAACCGAGTCAAAAAATTCAAACCTTAAGAGATGGAAACTCTACAAAACCAATAAGCAGGGAATACAAGGTTATGCCTATGATTCAACAACTATGAACATACCCTTGTTGATTCTTCCATGTAATCATAATTCTGACTGAACTCGTTTAGGCCAATAAATTCATCTATTGTCCACTGTGAGATATTTCCAACTGTAGAACCACCACCAAAAGACTCCTTAGCTGGTGGAAACCCCTCAACTCCTCCACCTTCGATAGGCAACAATTCATTGTAATCTGAGTTCTGAGGCACTGTGGAAACCTTTCTAGAGATAGAAGAGGACTTTGTATCAGAAATTTTCTCCCCAGAATCTGACTTCAAAGACGATGAGGATGCACCAGGCTCTGTAGCTTCAAGGCCTACTCTTACACCGGTGAGAAGAAACCTCTGATGACCAGAGACATAAGCATTTGCTGTATGTATTGCCAAATCACATTTTCTGCAGAACAGAGCTCGATCCTCTAGACAGAAAAAGTAGCCTAATGCTTCCTGTAAAGGGTAGCAGACTCTACCATCATCACAAGCTAATCTAAAACCCCAACCAGTTTTAATTCATTTAAACTGAACCAAGATAAAACAACAAAATAAGGATATGATTAAATGTTGACCATGGTTTCAGTAACAGATATATTTGTTAATGTACAAGCCAATTTTTCCTGTAACAATAAAGCATAAAAGGAGAACAGAACGTTTATCAAACCAAACAGACTTTTTTTCAATAAGAATAAAATCAAAATTGAATATAAATCCTAAAAATGTAAAAAAGAACTCATTCTTGTGAATGTTCTCAAATGAAATTATGGTTCATTTGGTGGTCAAAATAGGCTAAACATGGGTAAATATGAGAACAGGAAACAGTAGAAAAGGACATGATCATGATAAGCTATCATCCTATCATGTGTTGGATGCACACTAGATAACTAAAAAATAGCAGCATAAATTGTATGTAAATGAACAATATCATTACAAAAGGTAACGGTAGTGACGGGGTCGGTGTTAGTGCCAGTGGGGCCACTGACAACGACAGTAATGGTAATGATGAGGCAAAGACAACAATGACAATGGTGATGGCGACAATGACAACACTGATAGTTGTCTCAGTAATGCACAAATGGTGAATAGTGTTCAATGTTGTAGTGGTAATGGCCGGTGGTGGTTATGGTGGTTGTTGTAGCGGTGGTGATATTAGTGAACACTATTGTAATGGCCTACATAGTGGCAGCAAGGATGGTGGTGATAATGAAAATAGTGGTGGTTGTGATCATAGTGGTAATAAAAGTAGTGACAACCCCAACAATAATTGTGATAGAGTTAGTGATGGTGTAAAACAAAGTTGTTTTATGTGAGGTGGGGTGAAAGTGAAAGAGGGAAATTTTCTTTATGCTGTCCTATTTATTCCTAAACCAATTCCTCTTTAGGATAACTTTTAAACTAATGAACAATATATGATAAGTAAACAAGTTAAGCTTATCCTATTCAGCAACTCAACAACCAATATACTAAATAAGATATGATAACTTCTATTTTTCATCATCCTTACCAAACAGCCAAACTGTCCCTCAATGGATAACATTTATATTCAATTTAATCAAATTTGAAAGGGAAAAAGAAAACAACTTTAACGAAACTGGGGAGAATAGATTTTTCACTAAACCTCAACCTTAAAACCCCATCACATGCTTGTAATTCCATCAAGGATAAAGAAGAAGCATAATTAGCATCTCATATACTGAGTCCAAAATCAGCAGAAACAGCAATTACAATCCCCACATAAACCTTAAACAGAATCAAAGACAGTGAATTGATCAAACCCAAAACCTCTCCCAAGTATTAAGCACAAGAAACTGATTCCAAAGAACAGAAACCCCCCTTCTACCAAACTAAAACAAAATAAAAACCAGAAAAGCAACACACCTGGCAAATGTCACATTTGGGCATATGAGAAGAAGAGGTAGAAAGAGGAACTCTCTGGTGCTTGTTAGCAAGCTTGTTAGCCGCATGAACCTTTTCATCACATTCCCAACACAGAGCAGCCTCATCAGCACAACACAGAACCTTAGCCTCCGCAGCCTCACAAACGTTGCACTGAATCTTCATCCTGTCTACCCCAAACCCAATTCCAGTTTCCCCTCCCCCACACCAAAAGTCCTTACCTTTCCCTCAGAAAACACTCCCTCCCCAAAAGGGTATCAAACTCCACCCTCTATTATTCTTCAGAAAATAATAAAATTAAGGTAAAACCAGAGTTTAAAAAATTAAACTTTAAGAAATTAAGATAGCCCCACTTGAAATTGAGAAAGAAAAAATAAACAGAAGGAGAGGTTTGGGGGACACCAAGAAGCAGAGGAGCAGGGTTTAAGAAGTGGGGAAAAAAATGAGGATATTTTTTGCGGCCACGATGTTCATGTACACGTGGCAGCAAACTGGTAGTGTCGTGGCACAGGAGACCAACTGTGCTGGCTTTTATAATGTTACAGTAAGAAATCAAAATCTTAAAAAGAACAAAAATCTAGGATTTTTTATTTTTTAATTTCCCAAGTGCAGCACTTGGGGAAATTTTTGGCTGAAAATTTTTGGATAGAGTAACTATAGTTTTGGATATTTTTTAGTTTTTTTCTGTATGGGGACTTTTGAGCTTTATATTTTTGCTAACCGGTGGAGGATACACATCCACTAATTATGAGAAATGCTTTGATTTATGTGAACAAAATGAGAGAGTAAAGGGTTGTGTCATGTCCCATTGTACCCTAAGAAAAGGGAATGGAGTTTTGAGGAGTTTGCAGAGCGTGAAGAGAGGCCCCATTGTTGAGACAAAAGGGAAGATGAGGGTGGAAATTTGCTCTGACATGAGTGGATATTTTGTAGCATAAGAAGAGATACACCATGGTTTTAGGCGAAAGGGAGGGAAAGAAATTGAAGTTCAAAACTTGGATCTTAATGGGTGGAGTTGGTTGTGGCAAAAGTAGGATATTTTGTTACATTGATAGTGAAAATTCAATGGTTTAATAGTTAAATGGAGTTAAACTTATTTTGTACCACAAAAAGAAGATAATTTAATCTAATGCTTCTTGAAGAGTTAAGAGCTATTAGCACGTATTTTTATCATTATTTTTCTTTTACTGAGATTATTAGTATAGAGAAATTGAATAGAAAGGCAAGAAAAAAAGAGGGATTAAACGCATAGATTGATGATGCTATTTTCTATCTAGCCACCTGTTCTAAATCTAGCTTAGACTACGCATCAATTTTTTATTTTTTTTATTTTTCATTAGGAATTTGATCTCAAAATGCCTATATGATGGCTTCTTAATTTGGGCTTTGTTAATGAACCTAATAGGAAATAAAATATCTGTTGCAGCAATAAAATATCTGTTGCAGCAATCTTTTGTATTAAATGTATAATTATTATTAGGCTTATGTTTGGGGATTTTATTCATGTTGTCCAGGGAAATATGATAGGCACAATCTTTTAGGGATTTGCAGGCATAAGTTTAGGAAACCTGATACCAAAATAGAACCATGTATCGTGTATATATGAACCTTCTTGTCATGTGAATAGACACAGAAATTCTTTCATAATTTATTATGGCATCAGAGCAACCAGGTTCTGAGAAAGAGAAATTTGTAGAAATACATGGGATGGTAAGGAAGAAGCCATCACCGTATGATCTGAATTCGAACGACAATCCAGGGAGCATAATCACCCAAGTTCAACTTCGGGGTGAAAATTATGAAGAATGGGCAAAAGCT
>Ga0214545_1011135_pt1 | contig 12579 bp, 6 predicted proteins | sample CNSS4metaG_FD_160064 | JGI IMG/M metagenome (GOLD analysis project Ga0214545, IMG submission 160064) | Root nodule microbial communities from cowpea collected in UCLA plant growth center, Los Angeles, California, USA - CNSS4 | ecosystem: Host-associated > Plants > Roots > Nodule | place: USA... | reverse complement strand
TTTTTGATCGATTGAAAGTGTATAGTTCAGTACTGTTTGCATCCTAACTTGGTGATCTATTTGATTCAATTAAAGGTGGTTTTTAGCTTGCAAAGATAGCCTAAATTTTTAACTAGCCAATTCAACCCCCCCTTCTTGGCTTTTCAACCATTTCAAAACTAACAGTTACCACTTACATATTGTTTGGAACCATTAAGCATATTTTGGGTGAGGATGATTGGTGGTATACTGCTTGTGTTTGCAACAAAGTTGTTTATCTAAATTCGAAGATGTTCTTTTGCGAAAAGTGTAATAAGAATGTTATCAAAGTCTTTCCATGGTTTACTTACTGTGTATTAAACTTAATGTCCATTAAAATATCTGTTTATCATTTCAAGTTTTTATGATTAATAACTTATATTCATTTTACAGATATATGATCAAAATTCGCGTGATTGACTCATCAGATTCAACCACATTTGTGCTGTTTGATAGGGATGCAACCATCCTTTTCAAAAAAAACTTGTGCTGATATGTTAGACACTCATGATAAGGTATACTCTGCAATATAATCACTTATATATATATACATGCAGAATGACAGTTGAATAAATTCTTCTAAATATAATATTAAATTATTTTGTTATCGTAGATGAATGCTTCTGGAAATTTGCCTAAGGAGTTCGATCAATTAGTTGATAAGAGTCTGTTGTTTAAAGTCGAAAGTAGGAACGATCAGAGCTTTAAACTTAAACAGTCTTTCAGAGTTAAGAAAGTATGTGTTGATGATGATATAATTCAGAAGTTCAATGATTCTTTGATGAAATCTGTGGTAAGATGTAATTTCAAATTTCATTTTTTAGATTATAAATTTATACTTATCTTTTAGTTTTTAATCATTTCATTGTCAATACGTTTTTGAAGGGTGTTTATGTTGGGAATGGTGAGTTTAATAGGGAAAAACAGCGTGTAGTCAATGAGTCCACTATTGATATTGTAGAGGTATAGAAAAGATCTTCATTTTATTTTTTTGTTAATGATGTATTATTTTATTAATGTTATTTACTTTAACATTTACTATAGGATTTATTAGTCAGATTTACCAAAGAAACAATTGAGTGTGGATCCCAATCACATGAGCTAATCAAAGATAATGCAACGAATGATGATGCTAACTGTTCACTAAAGATAGAATCTGCAAAGAAGACTGCATCACTTGACTCCATCAAAGAAGACAATGTTCCATTGAAGCTTCTGAAAAGAAATATTAAAAAGGAAAAAGAAGTTATTTGAGAGATCATTTAAGTTTTTGTATTTCAAGACAATTTGTCATTTTGGGACTGTAATATGTCTACGCATCGATCTGTCTTTAATTTAAATTGAACTACAACTTTTATGTTAATTATATTATGCGTTAATTTGTTACAAATTTTATAATTATATATATTTTATCCGCCGGTTTACAAACTATTGTTGACATTTTTCAAGTTATGTCAATAAAGATGACTGTCAACTACATCAAGACTTATCAAAATTGATATTAATTTTTACCAATGAATTCATAAAATTCATAATGACATTATTTTTGTGAAAAAGGAATTTATAAATTTTAATTTATTATTTATATTCATTTTGATAAATAACAACATATATATGTTTTTTTGAAAACTGAATTTATAAATTGTCAATTCTTATTTACATTCATTTTCATAAATAAGATATGTCGGGCAATCCAATTAATTATTGACAGATTTTAAGTTGTCTCAACAAATTTGGCTGCCATATACAGTTTTAAATCATTTATCTTTCTATTAGTTACTAACTTTATTAAATGTTTACCATTTAAAAATTTAAAAATTTAGATATATATACAAAAAAGAAATTAATATCTTTAATAATTTCGAATCAAATATTATATTTTAACTTAGTACATAGATTTATATTAGATTTTTCATATTTACAATTATATATATATATATATATATATATATATATATAAAATTTATGTTGTTCCTTTATTCTATGAACCAAATTTTATATTATATATAAATATATATATATAAATATATATATATATACTATATTATATTTTATATTATGATATTTGATAGTATAATGTAATAATTTAATATTTAATATACAATAAATGTAAGTAATATCTTTAATAAATTCATTAATATTTGTTTATGTTATATTCTCTTTTTAATCGTCTACCCGTTTTTTCAAAAAAGTAATAATTACATTACTGTTTAGATATCTAGTTGTAATCATTTCGTATTTTCATGTGAGATTTATCTTCTATAAATATTCATCTCCATTCTACGTTCAACATCACACTTAAAGATTAGTTCAACCATATTCTCCATTCTTCCAACCCTATTTCTACTATCATTCTCAAAATCCAAGCAAATGGAATACAACTTCAATGAAGAAGAAGTTATTAATAGAATGAGTAGGTACCAGTTCTCTATTATTCACCTTTAGGACGAGGTACGTTTTTGGTAAATATTTGCATGCATTTGTTCTTTTACAAAAATTCTTCTCCTCTTTATTTGTATCACGGATTCCAAATGAATACCAACCTTTTTACTTTAACTAATCTATGTTGTTGTTCAAAAAATTGAATCTTTGGAGGCTGTTGGGTTTGTGGATCGTGCATTCGCCATTCTTTATAATCACGATCTTGACCGATAATGGACTTTAACAGATGTTGAAGACAATAGACATGTCGTCACTTATAACAAAAATTTACAAAATCCAATGCTAATTGGAGGATGGCCTGATTTAAGGGACCTTTATCAACTACACGATAACCACACTATTTATTTTAGATATGTCGGTCATTCTTGCTTCCAGATCACTATTTTTCCCAGTAAATGCAAACCTTTGTCTATTGGAGGGTTTCTTAAAAGACTTGAGGCAGATGAACCCCTTTTCAATGGACCGAAGTTGCATTTTTGCATATTTCTCAATCCATACCAATGCAATGCTATCATTTTAATTACTCGGTGAATGTTTATTGTATATTTATATTTATGTCTTTAAATTTTTTTATTTTTATTTCATTAATTTAATTAAATATTACTTTATATTAATATTTTTAATTTCATTCAATTATTTAGGATTTGCCAGCTGATTTTGGCAAATATCTTCGTCAAGGAAGATTTAAAAACATTTTTCTTTATTGACCATGCAAATAGTGAAATGCAAACTGTTGAGAAATCATCCAAAGAAGTCTAACAAAATTGGAAGTGGGTGGAAGGAATTTTGTACTGCTCATGGATTTGATGAAACTATTGACTTGGTGTTTGAAGTTGACCAGATGAAAAGTAATCAGAATGTCAAAGTGCTGACATATTGTAATTTTTAATTCACAGTTTGTTTTATGGTGTTATTTGGAACTGCCGAGTAGCAATAGTTTTGTTTTTATGTCTGCTACTTATGTATTTGATCAACCTAGAACTTTTTATATTTTCAGCAATGCATATGTATATTTCTATTTTGTTATTAATGAAACATGTTTGAAGCTTTTCTATAATTCTATGAATGCAAATAAATAGTTTATGGTCAAAGTTTAATTAAACATTGATTTCAAGTGAGACATATGATAATATGTTATTAATAAATAAAATCATTTTCTTTTGGTAATTTAAATAAAATATGTTAGATCATATTGATTAATACAGATTGTTCTTATATGAATGACTAAACTATTGTTGCTTATTGTGTTACATTCACTGCTTTGACTATAATCAGTTTTTAGATATTCAAAATAAGAGGAACAACCTTCAGAATAGAAATTCAATAGTTAGACAAGAAATGGTCAGTTATCTTTGTTGGTTCTTCAATAATATTAATTAAATATGATTTAAAAAAATAAAAATCTAAGATTCATTTGAATGTAGTGGCTGAAAACAATATATCAAGTTCTTCCAGTACTGTAATTGAAAATCAAATCAAAAGAAACTTAATCACTTCACAATTTCCAACTTCTACTGTAACATACAACAGTCCTTTCGGTATATTTCTACATTCATCTTAATTTCTTATTTACCTATTGTAATTCGATGAAGATGACGAATTTAAATTTATATCAATTTTTTTTTACTGAGTACAGTTCTCTTACATAGGTAGTGGCCATGTGTCATTATCCTATTAAAGAGGCTTTTCATAAAGTAACTTTCCACATGGCAACACATAAGTGGTTTGTTAGGTGAAAGTGAGGATTGCTACATGTCAAACTCTTCTTCACCAAAATAGCATTTTTAGGATTTTGGTGCTTGTTAGCATTCTATGGTTTTAGACCATTTTGGAGACAACATACTCTATAAATAAAGGAGTCTCCCCCATGTATTTCTCACTTTGAGAATGATAATGTTATACTACCAAAATTATTTTTGAGTCATACTTCTTCTCTTAGTCAATTGCTAGAGTAGCTCAAGAGGTCCCTCTAGCACCCTTTGTCTAGAGTTGCCCTAACCTCTCTTTGAGCTCCATAAACAACCTTCATCCAACCATTAAATCACCAAAATTGAGAGCCATTTTCTCTTAACACCAAGCTTCCACAAATCGACCATCCACCATAGTCACCATTTGAGCTTTCGCCTAACCTAGCTTAAGGAAGAGGTTGTCATTTGGTATTAGAGCTTTGGTTCTACAAGAGCTAAGTTTCTTGGTCCTTACCTATGTTATTGTTATTCTTTGTGTTGTGTTCATTTGTTTTTCTTTCTTGTCTTGTTTCCAAATCAACTCTTCCACAAAAGATAGTGTTCGTAACAACGTGGGTAGTTAAAATAAAATACTACAACTAGCTCAATGGTCCAAAAATTAGGTTCTTTATATCAAAAGAAATCCCTTTGAGCCTAGTTTCCAACAAAAAAAAATGAATTCATTTGGAGTTTTATGGAAAGAGTTATGAGAAAAATAGTCAGCAAAGGTCAGATCTGCCAACATCTGCGTTTTTCATGGTTCTATTTTCTATTCCATCTTGAACCATTCAGTTTTTGTGCTTAGGCTTCCATATTTTTTGTGTCTTGTTTCATGTTATCATTTGGTCATCTCATGTTTGTTTGGTCATTTTTATTTTAAAATCTATCCATGTTGTCGAAAGTCATGTTTAGTCCTTTTAATGTCATTTTCTCCTAGTTTTAAGCTTTCAAAAATCACAAAAATATATGGTTCTTTTTTTTTTCAAAACCGCACCATATACCACCTTTTGAGGGCTTTTTCTATACTTATTTAAGTTCATATTTGTCATTAGACCATTGGCAAATTCCTAGAGTTAAGTTTCCTTTATGTTTGTTTGAGTTTCATGCCCTATTTTGATTCTAGTAGGTTTTTCTTCTATTTTGTGCTTCTTGAACCTTTGAGCTACCAAAAGTGTTTTCAAAATCATATTTGGTGTGGTAGTTGGGTGTGTGTTGGTACTGAAAAACATGAAAAGAAAGAGACAAAAAGAATCACAATATTGGATGAAAAAGCAAGAAAAAGTAGAAAAACAAAAGCAAAAAGTAAAAAGAAAAAGTAGAAAAACAAAAGCAAAAAGTAAAAAGTAAAAGTAGAAAAGGGGAACACTACCACCAAAAGTCGTGTAAGCATTATTATGTTGATTTGGTAGGATGTTTTATTTGAGATATGTGCTTTCTCCAGCAGCCAAGCTTCATGCATTTGATGCACACTAAAAAGTGCCATAGTACACCTTTGGCTTAAGGCTTGCAAAGACAAAATGCACTAATTTCTACTCTAGTATTATTTTTTTTTGTGATCAATTCTAGAGCTTTTCTTTAGATATTTCTTTTATGTGCCCAACCTTTGTTCTTAGCCTTTATTTTCTTGCTTGTCTCCTTCCTAACTCACATTTTTGTCATCCTAAAATTCCTTTTGAAGAGCTTTGTTCCTTTTTTTGCTTTATCCTTGGCATTCTACTATCGGTTTTGGAATTGTAATATGGTGTAGGAACTTTTGAGATTTGGACAAGACTAAAGGAAGCCCTTGGAGGCATTGAAGACCTCTTTGGACATCAAAGCCTTAGTTGGAGAGAAGAAGAAAAATGAGTGAAAAACTTTTAGAGGAATACACAACATCTTTGCTTATATTGCAATTTTTGGATTTCTAATCTTGTATTTGTTTGGACTTGTAATTCATGGCCTAGTTAGGTTTCTTAGGGGAGTCATAGGTACTCAATCCCATCTCCTAAATTGAACCTCTAATATCTTATTAAATTTTTTTTTAGTTGGTGATGTTTGAAGGTTCCAAAGTGGCTTCTAACTCCACCATCAGGCTGCATAGTTTACTTTAATTGCTTTCTTTTTGTTTGTAGTTTAGTTTGAGTCTACTTGTTTTTCAAACCTAATTCCATTTGAGAGGTTAGGTGTAAGAGGGCTTGGGGTAGCTTTGGCAAGGAAAGGCTTGGATTTTAAGTAATCCTTAATGATTCTCCTCCTTTTCTTGGACGTGAAATCAAATTTCTTTTGCTTCTTAAAATCCCTTAAGGATTTAGAATTTGAAATACAAGTTTGTTGGTTGCATTGCATATTTTTGAAAACTTTAAGATGTCTAGAGCTCCTTCTGAGTTTCACTCTTACCAAATTGGTAGTGATTCTAGCAAAGTGCCTAGTTTACAACATTTGGCAAAGGAAATAAAATCATTAAAAGTTTGGCAAAAGCAAGAGTCCATGGGAAAGAAAATGTAGAGGCATACTTAGATTGGGAGATGAAAGTTGAGAAAATTTTTGAGTGCCATCAAGTGAGTGAGGAGAGAAAGGTTTCCCTATCCACCTTAAGCTTCCAAGGGAATGCCATGTATTGGTGGACTTACCTAGTGAGAGAAATAAGACTCTCCAATTTCCCACAAGTTGAGTATTTGAATGACTTGAAAAGTGTCCTAAGAAGAAGACACATACCTTCTTACAAAAATAGGGAGATTACGGACAATATCCATAGGCTCCAACAAAGGAACATGAGTGTGGAAGAATATAGGCAAAATATGGAACTCTATATGATGAGGGCAAGCATTAGGGAAGGAGAGGAAACAACCATTTCTAGGTTTTTAAGTGGACTCAATCTTGACATTAAAGACAAAGTGGAAATGTTGTCATGCCAAGACTTAAATGATTTGGTACAAATTTGCACCAAGGTGGAGTAACAACATTTGAGAAAAGGTTTTAAAGATCACCACTCAAGCTCATGTGTGAAGAGAAGACTACAAAAGGGAGGGTAAGCAAGTGTTAGAAGAAGAACCCCCTAAGAACCTAGGAAAGGAGAAAAACCAAGAGAAATCAAGGGAAGGAACATCATCACACGCCCACACTAGAGACATTAAGTGTTTTACGTATTAAGGGAGAGGTCATATCTCATCCTAATGCCCTTCCAAGAGGACCATAATCCTAAGGGGTGTCAATTCCTATAGTAGTCAAGATGAAGAGAGCTCTAGTTAAAGTGCGGATGAAATTAAGAACAAAAGTGAGGATGTCTACCCTTGTAATGGGGATCTTCTTACGATAAGAAGAACTCTCCACAATCAACATAGTCACCAAGAACTAACCGAAAGAGAGAAAATCTTTCACACAAAATGTAAAGTTTTAGAAAACACATGCTCTCTCATTGTGGATAGTGGCTCATATTGCAATTGTTGTAGGACAAGGTTGGTTGAAAAGTTAGCTTTTCCTACCTTGCCTCATCCTAACCCTTATAAACTTCAATGGATTAATGATGATGAAGGCATGATAGTTAATCAACAAGTGGAAGTTATGTTTTCCATAGGGAATTTTGAAGATAGTGTGCTATGTGACATAATACCTATGGAAGCTTGTCACATATCTTGTTGGGAAAGCCTTGGTTTTTTGAAAGAGAAACCATACACCATGGTCATACTAATGAGATAACATTCACCCACCAAGAGAGAAAAATTGTACTTCATCCTTAATCAATATCAGCCTAAGAGGCTTTCAGCATAGCAATTGACCAACCCATTTTCTTTATTTTGTCTTTAAATACCTGAATAAAAGTTTTGGGCCTTATATATATGGGCTATTACTTTCGTGATTATCTTTAATTTCTTATTATTGTGTATGGGCTAGAAACATATGAAGCTTGATGCCACGGACCAAACCCCAAATTCCAGCAGCCCAACCTTCAATACCAAAATAATCTTCTATTTGTGCCTTAATGTAAATGGGGCGCTTCTCCCTAAACCCTAAACCCCAAAATTTACTATTGTACCCTTATTTAATATTCAGGTGAAAGTGGGTAGGGACGCAATAAATGAAATTTACTGCGTCGCCAACTTCTCTGCACCCCAAACCTTTACGAAACGGATTACGTAAGCTGTTTCGCGAAAAAAGTTCAAATTTATGGGAAACGGAATACAAATTCCGTTTCATAAAATTGTGAAACGGATTTTGTAATCCGTTTCAAAAACATTTGAAATATTTTTTTTAAAACGGATTACAGAATCCGTTTCACAATTTTATGAAACGGAATTCGTATTCCGTTTCCCATAAATTTTAAATTTTTTCGCCAAACGGATTACATAATCCGTTTCTTAAAGATGTGAAACGGAATATGTGTTCACTGTCCGTGTGTCACTGTGGAAGTGGAACTTTTGAGTTTTCTTCAAACGTAAGCCCCTCACTCTGTAACGAGAAAACATTCGGTGAAACCAACAACTGGTGCACCATGCACTCAAACTCACGGAAACCCCACCTACATCAACTACTGCATAAGCACACACCCATTGCAGGCTTGATATGTATACGTGAGAGAGAAATAGAAAAGGAAGACAGTTTAGGTAGAATGAATGAGTTAGGTAGACAAAGTATAAGGTAACCATTGGTCAAACCTAGGAATTCTCCGGATGGAAACAGCACTGACTGGGGTCTCTGTTTCAGCTCTTACAGTAAGAAGGTTCTTTACCTAGAAAATTGAGTGGTAAAATGTTGTTAGCAGTTAGTTCCAGAAAAAATTTTTTTAAGCATTTCGGATTCACTGTGCGTAAAAACTCACTAGTAAGAGGCCAATTATATTTTTGGGGTTTCCACTGTATACAGGAACACGACTATGGCCTCGTGAAAGAATTTTCCCAATTGCTTCCCTGTGATTAAGCAGAAAGAAAAATCTTACTTCAGCTCAAAATATATGTAGGCCAAATGACAGGTAATGGGGCATAAGAAGGAAAGGTAACTAGGTGTTTTAAAGAAAATCAATTACCTTAACTTACTAAACGGTGCACTATTGAAAATTAACCCCACACTAACTACTCTACTAAAAGGATAGCCTTTTTTAATTAGTCCAAAGAAATAAGGAATGTGATATCCCTGAATCAGCAATAAATACAAATATATATCATATGCATAAGAACATCAAGTGATAAATATAGCAGCACTTGATACTTAAGCGCAGGAATTAACTGAATATCTACTAATTAATGTTACTTGTAACATCATTAATTAAGTAATATAAACCTTTTTCCAATTCACTATATAATATATAAAATAATTAGTCAATGCCTCATTCAAAATTGAAGGGAAATTAAAAATTTAAAAAGGACCCTAGGGTGAAATGAAATGCAGTGCAATGCATTTGATGAAGTTCCATTTTGTTCCTTCCTAATTTAAACAACCAAACAATGGAACATAATATCATTCCATTTCCTCTCACTTCATACCATTCATTTTCATCAATTCAAACACAATCATTGGTATTAACAGTCAATTACATTCTGTTCTCTCTCTATATATAAGTGTATGCGCAGTTATTAGTTAATAACACAAAAATACCACAGCACATTCCAGACAGCAGATAATTTTCTGTCGTACTGGAGAGCTGCAACATATCTTGCTTTTACAAATTCATTCATTGATTTACAGCAAAATAAAAAGAATGAGAAAAATATTCATGCATACAATTCAAATACACGAGTTTAGTTTAATAATAGACCAATAAAGTGAGGCGAAACTGTGTCAAGTAAGTGAAATCAAGTAATGCACATTCCACAATACTTTTTGAAACACAAACAAAAACACAGAAAGTGATCAGAAACTACCTGGGTTATTTGCCCTGAATCTGATTGCTGCCCATCCACCATTGGGTACCCCAATGGTGTTTCTCTCAACTGGGTCAACAAGATTAAAGGCTAATGGATCCTTCTCTGGGTCAAAGTTCCCTAGCCCCTGCCCTACGACAAATAAATTGTAGCCATGCAAATGAAAGGGGTGATTTTCAGGAGCTATCATTGCAGTGCCCTGGAGAATAATTTGAACGGTTGAACCGAAATTCAATCTGTACAGTCTTATGCCATTATTGGTCTGAATATTTGCCGTTTGAGTACCAGTATAATTAAAAACAATAGGGGGGTATGCAGGGAAATCATCTGTGAAAACACCCCTGACGTTGTAGTAATGTGCTTCAAGAAGTGATGTCGGCAACAAAAAGGTGATGTTGTTAATAGCAGACACAAGCCTGCTCCTAGTGAGACATGTGTCGCATGGGTTAAGGCCAACGGTTATGGCAAAGAAAAGGGAGTGGTCAACGGTTAATGGAACTCTTGCAGGGTATTCTTTGGAGTTAAGGCTTTGTAGGGAGGGAGTCAATGAAGTGAGTTGTTAAAGGAGTTGCATTCAGAGCAGGAATGGTGGTTAGAGTTGTTGTGGGATAAGGTGGTGTGGTTTTGTAGCGAAGTGTAGCAATGGAAGTAACGTTGTCAAAGCCTATGGGGGCATCCATGAATGGAGTAACTGCACTTAAGTACTTTCCAACACCTTTGTCAGCAGACAATAAAACATCGGTGGTTTGGCCAGGACTTATGAATATTGTGTCTGTCTGAACAGGAAATGGATTGTGTGTTACGTTTCAGCAGTCTGGGAGACGGCTTCCACGATCCATTTCAGCTAAAATCAAAAATTAAAAAGGAAAACGGATTGTGTGTTCCGTTTCAGCTTTCTGGGAAATGGATTCCACAATCCGTTTCGTTAAAAAAAAAACCAAAACGGAGTTTGTATTCCGTTTCAGTTTTCTGGAAAACGGAATCCACAATCCGTTTCGTTAAAAAAAGAAAAACGGAGTTTGTATTCCGTTTCACGCCTGTTCGAAACGAATTTGGATAATCGTTTCTATGAGGGTGTATGCTTTTGGGGGTGCAAGGAATCTGATTCTTTGCTTTATTGGGGTGCGTTTTGGGGATGCAAAGGGTGAGGGTGTATGCTTTTGGGGTCCAGAGGTGCGGTGAGAAAGAGAGACTCAATTACTCTTAATTTTTACCATGGGCAAATATGGAAATAAATTTGATTTTGGGGGTACAGGAGATATTATTGGAGGTGTAGGGAGAAGCCCCCATATAAATGAGGTTGCAGCCCATTTCCAAGCCTGCTCCACGTGCACATCTTCAGCATTTGGATCACTAATATTTCTCGGGGACTTCTCCCTACACCTCCAATAATCTCTCCTGTACCCCCAAAATCAAATATATTTTCATTTTTGTCCATGGTAAAAATTAAAAGTTACTAACTCTCTCTTTTTTTACCGCATACCCTATGCACCCCAAAACCATACACCCTCTGCACCCCCAAAATGCACCTCAATAAAGCAATGAAAGGAATCAGATTCCCTCACCCCCAACGGAAGAATCTTTGACCTAGCTGTGTGAAGCTTTTTTTTTTTCGTAGCAAGCATCCTTTTTTTTTCACCGAAACGGAGCAGAAGGCTGAAACGGAACATACAATCCGTTTCTTTTTTTTTTTACTGAAACGGATTCTGGAATCCGTCTCGTAGAAGGCTGAAACGGAATATAGAATCTGTTTTGGTGTTTTTTTTTTGTTTTTCACCAAAATGGAGTGTGAAATCCGTTTCGGTGTGTGTTTTGCATATTCCTTTTGTTTTCATGCCTGTGACTTTCGATCACCTCACGTGGCCTCCATCCCCTTCCATTCGCTAACCCCACCCACCAAACCATATCACCGCTCATCACTTTTTCACCCTACATTCTTCCATGTTATTTAAATCTACATACAAAATTAACCAACTACCTACTTCTATGAACCTTCAGATTTCATTTATCTAAACAGAACACTGCCTGACAATACTTTGGGAAAACAGTTTTGATTTGGGCAATACTTGCATGAAACTACATGTTCACCATAATAACCATCTCTCCTTTGAGTGTGAAATCCGTTTTAGCGTGAAAAATTAGACATTTTTGAGAAACGGAATACGAATTCCGTTTAGTAAAATAGGGAAACAGAATTTGAAATCCCTTTTTTTTACCGATTAACTGGCAGAGCACTTGAGAAGGTGACAAGTTGAAAACAAACTCTTCAAACTCTTCCTATTATTATATGTAAAATGGAATGGATAATAACGTGAACCTATTAATGCATGACAATAAACAGACCTCTTGATCCATCAAACTATTTTTCTTCTTCAAATTTAAGTATTCCTTATTAAATTTTACCCGCATGTCTATAAATAGTGACACTTATTTGAGGCACACAAATGGAGGGAGGGAGGGGAAACTTTAATTCAATTATTATTGAAATATACACTAGTTGTATGCCTTTTGTAAGTCAATGCTTATCAAGCCTTTCAAGCATTATTATTTTAATTATT
>Ga0214545_1011133_pt1 | contig 12580 bp, 11 predicted proteins | sample CNSS4metaG_FD_160064 | JGI IMG/M metagenome (GOLD analysis project Ga0214545, IMG submission 160064) | Root nodule microbial communities from cowpea collected in UCLA plant growth center, Los Angeles, California, USA - CNSS4 | ecosystem: Host-associated > Plants > Roots > Nodule | place: USA... | reverse complement strand
ACAGGAGAAAGAGATATTTGTAACCATTTAGCAAGTAATAATAAAGTAAGACATAATTTGTTTCGTTTCACTCCTTCTGAAAAAAAAAGAAAGAAGGATTTCAGATTATTCAAAAAATAATCAAATCCTATGTAAAGAAGCAGAACATGGTTGCTCTCTCTTCTTATGAAGTAGAGTATATTGCAGCAACAGAAGCTTCTTGTCAATGCTTGTGGTTGGAAACTTTGTTTAAAGAGTTGGAATTAAAATATGAGAAGCCAATGCAGTTGTTGGTGGATAATAAATCTGCCATTAGTCTTTCAAAAAATCTCGTTTTCCATGGTAGGAGCAAACACATTGAGACAAAATTTCATTTTCTGAGACCAAGTAAGCAAAGGGAGAATCGAACTTATACATTGCACCACTAAAGATCATATTACTAATGCTTTTACCAAGCCTCTTAAACATTTAAGATTTGATAACTGGAGTCTGCAAATGAAGGCTCTCCTTGGTTCCCAAGAAGTATGGGAGGTGGTCAAAAATGGGCACCAAGAACCAGAGGTCATTGGAGAAATGACGATAGCCTAGCTTGCTATGTTAAAAGCAACACGAGCAAATGACAAAACGACTCTGTACGTGTTGTACCGAGTTGTTGATGAGTCCGACTTTGAGAATATAGCAAATGTGATGTCTTCAAAAGAAGCGTGCGATATTCTAGAGAAGGCATACAAAGGGGATAACTATGTGAAGCAAGTCCGACTTTAAACTCTCAGCGACGAGCTTGAAAGGATGAGGATGAAGGAAGCTAAAGGGGTTACCGAGTACGTCTGCCAAGTTGAGACCGTAGTGAATTAGCTCGGTAGAAATGGAGAGATGTTGCCCACTTGTCGAGTGGTGGAGAAAATCTTGAGGTCGTTAACTGACGACTTCGAGAATATAGTTTGCGTAATATAGGAATCCAAGGACTTGACAGCACTTTCGGTGGAAGAGCTTGTTGGGTCGCTTGAATCGCATGAGCAACGAAGAAGGAAGAAGAAGGAGGAGTCCCTTGATCAAGCACTCCAAGAAAAGGCAACCATTAGGGAGAAAAAGGTTCCTTATACTCAGAACACTCGAGGCTGGGGTGGTAGAGGTAGAAGAGGATATGAAAAAGGTCAAGAAGAGGTCGGCCAACAAAACTGGCGTGGCCGAGGACAAGGTGGAGGTTGTGGTGGTAGAGGTCGAGGAGGTCAGTCGAACAACTCAGGAGTTGAGTGCTTCAAATGTTGTAAGTACGGTCATTTTGCCAAAGACTGCTACTCAGGATTTAAATGTTACAATTGTGGGAAGGAGTATTAATGATGTCCAGGAGATTAGGTGTCAAGCTAAGTTTGAGCTATTCTGACAACTCAGTTTGGTACCTTGATACAGGAGCAAGCAATCACATGTGTGGGACGAGAATCTTTTTAAGGAGCTCACCAAAGTTGAGGCTGGACACGTATCATTTGGAGATGCGTCAAAGAAGGTAGTAAAAGGCTGGGGGTATAATCTAGTACCTGCAGAAGAACAACCGAGTTGGAGAAATCAGATACGTGTACTATGTACCCGATCTTAAGAGCAACATATTGAGCGTGGGTCAGTTGATGGAGAAAGGCTACTTGGTTCTGATGAAAGGCCGAGTACTATGCATGAAAGATAAGTCAGATCGATTGATTCCCCGAGTAGATATGAAGAAAAATAGGATGTACAACTTGAAAATAGTCCAAGAGAGGTGCTTGAAACTTGACGTGAAGGATGAAGCTATGATGTAGCACTTCCGGTTTGGCCACTTGCATTTTGGTGGGCTGGCCGAGTTGGTTAAAAAGGAGATGGTGCGAGGACTCCTGACTGTGGAGTTTGAAAAATAATTTTGTCAAAAATGCATGCTCGGGAAGCATTCGAGGACCTAATTTTTTAGGATTGCTGAGTATCGAGCAAATGAACAACTCAAATTAATTCACACAGACATTTGTGGACCAATTACCCCTGAATCTTTTAGTTGGAAAAGGTATTTCATTTCTTTCATAGATGATTTTTCAAGAAAAACATGGGTGTATTTTTTGAAGGAGAAATTCGAGGTGTTCCAAGTGTTTAAAAGGTTCAAAACAATGGTTGAAAAGGAGACTGGCATGCCTATCAAATTTGTTAGGTTTGATCGAGGAAGCGAGTTCATCTCATCCGAGCTCATGAAGTATTGTGAGGAGCAAGGAATAAGGAGATTTCTATCAGCACCATACCCAACCCAACAAAATGGAGTAGTTGAGAGGAAAAATCGAACTATACTTGACATTGTTCGAACAATGTTGAAAAGTAAGAACATGCCTAAGAAGTTATGGGCAGAAGTAGTGCAATGTGCCATCTATGTACAAAATAGATGTCCACATGCTAAGTTGAACGAGAAGACAACGCAAGAAGTCTAGAGTGGAAAAAAGCTAAGTGTGTCTCACCTTAAAGTGTTCGGTATCATTGCTTATGGTCATGTTCCTGCTCAACAAATGACCAAACTTGAAGATCGGAGCAAGAAGTGTGTGTTTATTGGGTACGATGAAAAACCAAGGCATATAGGTTGTTCAACCCAATAACAAAGAAGGTGATTATGAGCCGAGACGTTCAAATTGATGAAGAGAGAGTGGAAGTAGAACAACTCAAAGAAGGATTCTAGAAACTTAGAAATAGATACAACACCTGTTGTGAGAGATCATGAGACTTCTGATGAAGAAGATGAACCTCTACAGGCCAGAGCACGAAGCTTGCAAGATATATACAACTCCACTAACGAAGTACATGTTGTATGTTTCTTGGCAAATTCAGAAGACTTGAGTTTTGAAGAGGCTGTGCAGGAGGAGAAGTGGCAAAGGGCGATGAATGAAGAGATCAGAGCAATCGAACGCAATAACATGTGGGAGCTAACCGATCTATCTAGAGGAGCTCAACCTATTGGCGTAAAGTGGGTGTACAAGAAGAAAACAAATGCTGAAGGTGAAGTTGAGCGATATAAAGCTCGTCTTGTAGTGAAGGGGTACAAGCAGAAGGAAGGAATAGACTATGACAAAGTATTCACCCCAGTGACGAGAATGGAAACAATTAGGCTGGTGATTTCCTTAGCAGCTCAACACAGATGGACAATCTTGTAGATGGATGTGAAGTCAACATTTCTAAATGGAGTATTGGAGGAGGAATTATATGTTGAACAACCACTCGGATGCATGCGAAGAGGCGAAGAGAAGAAAGTGTTGAGATTAAAGAAGGCACTTTATGGCTTGAAGCAAGCTCCACGAGCATGGAATGAAAGAATTGACACTTACTTCAAGAAGAATGGGTATGAGCAATGCCTTTATGAGCATCCTCTTTACATAAAGAAGAAAGGAGAAGATGTGATGTTCACTGTTCTCTATGTTGATGACCTTATCTTCACGGGGAATAATGCCGAGTTGATTGAAGCATTTAAAGAAGTGACGAAGAAGGAGTTTGAGATGACCAACTTAGGTCTTATGAAGTATTTCCTTGGTTTGGAAGTCGTTCAAGGGAAGGACGACATCTTTGTGTCACAGGAAAGGTATGTTGAGGAGGTCTTGAAGAAGTTTAAGATGACAAGTTGTAACCCGGTTTCCACCCTTATGGAACCGGGCACAAAAGTTTCTAAATATGCAGATAGAGACCGAGTTGATGCGAGCAAATACCGAAGTCTGATTGAAAGTCTCAGGTATCTTACAAATACCAGACCAAATTTAATGTTGAGTGTTGGAATAACAAGTCGGTATATGGAGGAACCGAGGTATACTCATTGGAAGGCCCTAAAGAGAATTCTAAGGTACGTGAGAGGAACAATATCACTTGGTCTGATGTATACTAGGACGAATGATTACTGACTAGTCGGCTACTTGGACAGTGACTGGTGTGGAGATGTCGATGACCAGAAAAGCACGTCTGGATATGTATTCTTCATGGGGAGCATGACATTCACCTGACTTTCAAAGCAACAACCCATTGTAACGTTGTCAACATGTGAAGCCGAGTATCTTGCAGCATCTTGGAGTGTCTACCATGCAGTTTGGCTTAGAAACCTTCTAAGCAAACTTGAATTGAAGCAAGTAAAGGGGATTGTGATCCAAGTTGATAACAAGTCGGCCATTGAATTGGCAAAGAACCCGGTCAATCATGAGAGAAATAAGCACATTGATATTCGTTTTCACTTCTTCCGAGAACAAGTGAAAGAAAGAAATGTAGAGTTGGAGCACGTCGAAAGCCGAGCACAAGTTGCAGATATGTTCACAAAGTCGTTGTTATCCTCTTTGTTTGAGAACAACAAGATGATACTTGGAATGAAGGACAAGAAAAGCATTTAAGTTTACGGGGGGATTTGTTTAGGTAACTTAAATGCATGTAGTTGGAAGTTGCTATATTAATTGTCTAGGTGATTGCAAAAGGTTGAGAGTGGGTCTAGCATTGATTAAGCATGCAATAGAGTTCATTAATTGTGGGTTAGGTAGTGGTTATATTTAATAAATGTAGTTGAAGGGTCATGTCCAAAGGCCTATAAAAGGACTATGTAGTGCTTCATTGCAAAACACAACAAATCTGAATATAGAGAGTATTTATCTAGAGAGAGACTTGTTTGTCAACATGAATATTATCAAAGTTATCAAAGTTTGTAACTGTCAAATTGTTAAATAGTTTTCTTTGTAGCAGTTGTATGTTTCATTTTTACAGTTGTAACATGAATAGACTTTGTTTTTTAGTCTGTTTTCTATTTCACATAATTGGTGAGAAGGGTTGAGAGAAGGTCTCTCAAAGTTCAGTGCGAACTGTGTGTAAGAATCTAGAAGTTCTTGAGATTTTCTTCCTGTCGTTGTCGTTGTAGTAGGAGACATACCCATATTCAATAAATATTCAATAAAGTAGGCTCTTAACTAAGTCCAACAATTACCGACCGATCCTATCGATTGGTATCTAACAATTACCCATCCTATCAATTGGTATCTAGAATTGGGATAAATCTGTTGCAGCTGTGTGTGGATATTGTGTTGTGCCAATTCTCCAACAGTAATGATTTGTTTTGATTATAAAATGCATATTCAGCAAATAGTGTCTCCAATTTTGTACTACAAAATCCACTCCTAAAAATTCCTTTTCATAGGTTGAATAGGCTTGCTATTGTTTATTAAAATTTCGACTAATAAAGGCAATTGGGTGATTGTCCACTTTAGCAACAAACACCTTCAAAAAATCAGGTAATGCTAAAACTGGAATGCTACTCATCAACTTTTCCTGTTCTTCAAAAGCTTGTTTAGTAGTGTCTGTCCAGATAAATTTGTCTTCTTTTAACATATTTATCAAGTGTTTAGCTATCACCCCATAACCTCAGACAAATCTCATATAATAACTTGCTAAGCTAAAAAACCCCTCTCTATTGTTTATAGAGTTTAATAATCAACACTTCCCTCAAGTGATGTAAATGGTCTGTCAAATCTCTATTGCACACCATAATGTCATAAAACCAACAAACACTTCCTCAAAAATTTGTCAAATATAGTGTTCATCAAATATAGTTTTCACATTGATGTATCCACTGATTAACATTTTCGCCATTGAATCTGGCAAAATCAATACGTGCTAGCTGAGTTCCGCATACAGCTTAACAAGTAACCGCTTGACGACGTTAACAATAATTGTGTAATGTAGAGACACAGTATTTTATAAAGAAAAAGTGTTATTATTTTGTTAAGTGTATACTCGAACACTAATCAAATGACATTTTATTTATTTATTTTAACATATAAAGTAATTTGCGATGAATGAACTCAACAGTTAAAGTATTATTATTTTATTCAGTGTCTCAATGAAGTAGGAAGATCGCAAGATGTGCATATAACATTTTCTCTGTAAATTATTACAATAATCATCAAGATATGCTTATTTTGCCTAAAGACATTTCTTCACTCACCATCCCAGAGTTCTTCAGTTGTCTTGTATCCAGGAGATGTCTTGTAAACAAAATCACTTCCCGTAACTATTCTCTCCTGCATCAATAAATTAGAAAATTTAAATAAATGTATGTTCTCACTGAATTTTCCTAACATTCTTACATTCGCCTTAACAATTAGCACATAATCTGTTTTAATACATTACTTGTGTAGCAAGTAAAACTACATTATATAAAAAAAAAATAGAAGTTTTCACAAGATTTGGGTCTTAAAAACTAACTTATTTTTAAGAAAAAACATTTGTTTTTGTTGGGTATCCCGAGAGAAGATCATTAGGAGATGCAACACCAATGAAACATGAATCTAACTTACATATAAGAAATTGACACCACTTTTAACTAAAAACCTTAAGATAATTGTTTTATGGGTCTTCATTCTTATATGATGTTCAACTCTTTTATTTTTACTCAATGTGGGACTTAGACTCATTCTTGGATTTCCACCACAATTCAAGAGTGGGATTTCTAGTAGGATATAAGACAATTACTAAGGAAAAAATTGTTATGGGTGACATCAATTGTATTGTGGCAAAAGCCAAGTGGATTAGTCACAATCAAATCGTGGCATTTGAACTGTTACGCTACTAAATAAAAATAATAAAAATAGTTACATCCTGATTAAGGGTTATAACTTTTGGTTTAGTAGTAAACGTTCAATCCTAAGAAGACTTGATGAAAGAAGTAACCTGCTCAATTTGAGAGAAGTTGGCAAGCAAATCCGCAGGTATAGACCAATCAAAGAGATCAAAGTTTTCCCTGAGCCTGGCATCATGTATACTCTTAGGAAGGACACTGTGACCCATTTGAAGTCCCCATCTTAGAGCTATTTGTGCTGGAGTCTTGCCCAACCTCTCTGCAGCCGTGAGCAGCACTGGATTTTTAAGGATATTACTTTCGCTGTATCCTTTACCCAGAGGTGAATAACCCTGAAGAAAAGCATTAGTGTGTATTTATGTATAGCTATAAGTTAACGACCTTAAATTTTGCATACTCACTGATAAGTGCACTCCCTTGGATTCACAGAAAGCATGCAATTTGGGTTGCTGTAACGAAGGATGCAATTCCACTTGGTTAACGGCTGGAGGCACATTTGCCACATTCAACAGATCCTGAAGCTTCTTTAAAGAGAAATTGCTGACCCCTATAGCTCGAGTCTTTCCAGAACTGTAGAGTGCCTCCATTGCTCTCCAAGTGCTTGGTATGTCAGCTTTCGTAATCTTTCCGTCTTTTATGCTCACTGGCCAATGAATCTATAACAATACAGACATGGAAAATAATGCTTTTGAAATAAGTAGATAAATTCAACGACACTAGTGTATATTATTTCAAACATAAATTGATGCAGAAAAAAAAAATGATTTTGTGATTTACACACAAGGTAGAGATCCAAATAGTCCAGTTTCAAATCACGTAAAGTTCTTTCCAAAGCCTTTGGGACGTCTTCTGGCAAATGATCATTACACCTAAAACATGGGTGAATTGGGCAAATTTAATTAGATATAAAGAATGTAATTACAGCATCATACCAATGAAGTGTGTAAATATATAAAAAGACAAACCATAGCTTGGAGGTGATAAACATATCTTCGCGCTTAACTACACCTTCAGCAAACAACTTCTCCAAGACATTACCAACCTAAATAAAATTTACAAAAAAAAATTGTGACTAGAGAGAGTACCAAAACAATGTTTAGAATTGTAACGAATGTTTGATTTTTATATGATTTAGTTATAGTAATCGAAAGATTATAGTTTTAAATATATACATTGGTATTACATGTATAAAATATTTGACACCACTTATATCTCTAAAATCTTAAGACAATAAAATTATGAGTTTTTCATTTTAGGCTTAAATATACATTTGGTCCTTATTTTATTGTTTTTATTCAATTTGATCCTTATTTTTGTTTTGTGTTCAACTAAATCCTCATTTTCGTCAATTTTTTGTCAATTTGGTCCTTTTCACCAACGGTATTTAAATAGTTAACGTTTTTGTAGAGTACATGTCACGTGTCAGTTCCCGATCTTTTTTATTTTTTTTAATTTCAAAAGAATTGTCCACTTGTTAAGTCATAATTGTGTCACGTGTCCATAGTGGTGCCACCTGTCAGTTTGTGATTGTATGATTTCTTTTTTTGCAATTTAATCCCGATATTTCTTTTTGAACAAAAATAACGAGACTAAATTAAACAAAAAAATAATAATATTATCACAAACTGACACATAACACTAGCATTGACATATGGCACAATTGTGACTTAACACGTGGACAATTTTTTTGAAATTAAAAAATTAAAAAAATTTTAATTTTTAAAAAAAATTTAAAAAATTTTTAAAAAAATTAAAAAAACCAGAAGATGATATGTGGCATGTACTGTTCAAAAATATTAAATATTCATCATTAATAAAAAAAACCAAATTAACCAAAATTTAACAAAAATGAAAACCTAATTGAATACAAAATAAAAATAAAAACCAAAAATTTAATAAAAATAACGAAAATGAAAAAAAAAAAATATTTAAACCTTTATTCATTTTATATAATATTTAACTTTATCTATCGAATAGAACTTTAATTCAAATTAAACTATTCCCATGAATGACACTCACCTCCTTCTCGTTCCCATAAAAATGCGCGCAGTCTATATGCCGGTACCCAACCTGCATCGGTATGGTCCACGTTCAGCCATTGGTAGCCACATCTTTGCTCCAAAACAATACACAATAGTACTATACAAATCAACGAAGTAAATGACCAAAAATTTTCGATATTTCTGTTTTTCTCTCAAAAAGACAAAAAATATCCATTCTAACAGATTACACGTATCTATAAACTTCTTACCAACTGTTTAACCAAATTTCTTCCCAATCCCTCCTAAAAAAGTAAAATTAGAAGAAAAAAATAAAAAACACTTCTCCCTAAACTAAAATTAATTTTACATAAAATTATTGTAAAAGCTCTCCTTTGTATTCATTTATTTTCTACTATAAATAGTCAAGAAGTTTGTACAAGTACTTAAAAAGATATTTTGCCGATTCTCTTACAAAATATTTTATATAAAATACTTTCCACATAAAATTTTACAAGAAATACTTCAAATTAAAAGAATTAAAAATCAATAATTTTAGGAAAAAAATATATATTTAGCAGAAAGTCAGAATATTTTTAGTCAATTCATAACCTTCTCTGCAAAGGGGAGGAAGTAAACAGATAATTGACAGGTGAAAATTTAGATTAAGAAAAAAAAAATGCACAGAATGTAAAAAAATTTAAAAACAAAGCGACGCTCTTAACGAAAGAAAAATTATGGAATGAAGAGCAACGAGGAGTAGTGAGTGTAGGTAAAGTTTGGAACATTTATTGCAGTGGCCAAGGCATAAGTAACAACGCCAGGTTGAGCGAGCCACGTGCCCAAACCGACGGAAGGTATCTTTGCTCCGGTGTTCAACTCGAAGAATCGGAGATCGTCGGTGGCCATTCTCTACGGTGCAGAAGGGAACTGAGGTTGAGGCTGTGACCGGAGAGAAAAACACAGAAGCTTAACCGCACAAAGCAAATGCGAGAGTGACGATGAAATCGACTGGTTTTTTGTTTATTTATTTAGGCAACCAGAGAACCGCATGCAGAAACAGAAATATATTTATTAACAATGTAACGTATATAATAAGTATAATAATTTATGTAATTGCTAATTATTATTTTTATGATTAAAATTTAAAATTAAATGTATGTAATAAGTGTTAATAAATGATATAGGTTATAATTAATGGTTGTGCATTAATTTGTTATCATTGCAGCGGTAAAGCCTATCTCACTATTTGGCAAAACTGGAACAAAATATAAAGGATGTCAAATTAGATTTTTTATATATAATTTTTTTATTTAAAAAAAATTATTTCTTTTACTTAAATCATATCATTCACACTTTTTAATTTTTAATCTTCCTAATTTATTGAATTCACATAAATGGATATTTTAATTTCTATTTCAATTCAAGACTATTCAACTAATTTATCATATGCAACGAAAAATACAAAATATCAACATTTTATAATGTTGGGTTATACTAATTTTAGAAAATATATATAATTAGGGTTCGTGCCAATTTCATAAAAAAATTCTTAAAATCATAGTTAGAGTTCATACTAATTTGGGAAAAACTTAATTTGGGAGAAATATCGTAATGGAAGAATCATAAATCTAACATAGATAAATCATACTAAGATATTGATTCATGAAATTTTGTGAGTATACATTCTTCATTCTCTTAGTTCTCCAAATTTTTTTTCCTAATCTGTCTTTCTTTTATTTTACACTTTCTTGATGACTTGCTTTGGAAAAATCTTATAACTAGATATAGAACCTTAATCCTTTTAGTCTAGTTATTAACCAAGGTTCATCAAATTAATTTTTATTATACTTTTTCAACAATATATATATATAACATATAAATAGTATAATAATATAATAATATAAATTCATATATATACATATATATAATACAATTAAAAATTTGGGGGAGCCATGGCTCCCCTTAGTCCCAAGCAAGGTCCGCAATTGAACAACAATATCGTGTAAAAGAATTTCACAAATATTCTTAATTTATTTCATGCGTTCTTATAGTTGAACAAAATAATGAGTTTCTATTCCTAAGAGTGAATGCAGCAATATTTGTTTTTTTCATGGTCGTGGTTGTGCTAGTAATCATGGTGTGGACATGGTCATAAAGGAAATTTTAAAGTGGCATTTTATCATCAGAAGTAAAACAATAATGTGAGAAGGAAAAAAAATGTGATAATAATGGCAAATAAGATGAATATATAAGTTATCATTGCAATGGTAAAGCCCATTTAAGTCGTACTTATCGTACACCAAAACAACTTAAAAATAAGAAGAACATAGAAACACAATTTGCTTATGAAGATGGTGATTTTGATTATAATTATATGGATGTCACTCATATTGATACTTTTTTTTTTGTAAACCAAATGGAAGCATTGATCACCTCATTAGTGATTACAAATATATTTGAAGTCTTCGGAAAAGTTACTATTTTTCTACCAAGAAGTCTAATAGAAACTTATTAAGTTTCAATGATATTCGTCTACATGGATATCATATTGAGAATAACAATGGAAGATATATAAAATATCTTTATATCACTAGACTTGAGTTGAATAAAAAATGTGTATTGAAAAAATTATCAACCTTCTCATATGGCTTGTACTATACATATATTAATACAATTAAAATGCATGTCATTGTAAACTATAAGTTATGAATCAAAATCATGCATATACCAAGGAAGACAAGGACCAAATTAAAGATGAAACTAATTTGCCAATCTCATCCAACACTGAAGCATGCAAGCTAGAAACATAAGGCACCAAATTTTTTCAAATTTTTAGTCACCAATGAGCAAAATAGCTCCTAGTTTTTGCAAGAAAGGGATTGAAATTTTTTTATATTTTGAAATCTAGCTTAACACAAGATGAAGGTAAGGTCAACAAATCAATTCCAAGGCACACACACAAAACAAGTCATGTAGATCATGCAATTTCAAATACTTGAGTAACAAGGAATAGAAAAGTTCAAACTATCATATGACAATGGACTCAAAATAAAAGGTAGGCACATTTAAAGACTCTTTTAGCATGTGGAAGAAAAATTTTAGCATGGTAACACCACAAAAAGCTCTCAGCCAAGGACAAAAACAACACTAAAAAATCATGTTCACAACCTTACAAGACAACAATCATATGGAGAACAAGACTTAGATACTTAAACCTCATTGCCAAGTGGAAACTTTGAGCTCACTAAGTTGCACCAATCAAGGTTGAGAGTCCACCAAAAGACAAGAACATCAATGATTAGCACATAGGAACATAGAAACCGAATTGATTAATCAAATAAATAAGTAAAAGATGAAAATACATGAAAGGGGGAATGGGAAGAAGTGATAGGATGCCACTTAAAGGGGGGCACAAAGGCAAACCAGCCCTTAAGATGAGTGGAGTGTTAGAAATATTAATATAATTTAAAAAAAACATTAAATAAAATATTGTTGTTACTGGGGTTTTAATACAATGTTAATTCCATAGTTAAATTCTATTTATGTATAAACAATTTTTATTCTTTTCATTGATTTGAAATTATTTTTGGTTTAAATAAGTTTGATGGCCATTTACTCTTGTGTCTCCTTTTCTCACCTATAAATACCACCTAGTTTCATAAGGAATAGACACATAACAAATACTAGAGTTCTTCCTCTCAAAAGTGTTCTTCTTTTCCTTCTCTATATTATCTCTTAAAACAGTGGTGTTCATAAGGTTTAGAGATCATTCGCTGCACTCGATCGATCTGACGGGTTGTTGTATCTTGGAGGAGGAACGCATAATATTGAGTATTGCCCTGTGCAGTGGGGGCGTTTTATCTCTAAGGATAGCGCTCAGCGTGCCTCAACCCAGGCTTACGAAAAAACCTTCTTTCTCTAAACCAAAGAACAACTTTTCTTATAACAACAATAAAAATAAAGATAAAAATATGGGGAATGAGATGTTTTGTTTTGTTTGTGGGCGAACTAATCATCTAGCCAA
>Ga0214545_1011132_pt1 | contig 12580 bp, 13 predicted proteins | sample CNSS4metaG_FD_160064 | JGI IMG/M metagenome (GOLD analysis project Ga0214545, IMG submission 160064) | Root nodule microbial communities from cowpea collected in UCLA plant growth center, Los Angeles, California, USA - CNSS4 | ecosystem: Host-associated > Plants > Roots > Nodule | place: USA... | reverse complement strand
AAAAAAAAAAAAAAATTGAAAAAAAAAAAATTAAAAAAAAAAAAAAAAACTTGAAGCTGTTCGATCAAAATGAGCAAAACCCAAGATTTTCAATCGAGCAAATTACATAACCCCAGAAGTAAAATTGGAAAAAGAAGTGGACCTTGAATGCAACGGTGCCAGCGAGAGCATCAAAGTCCTCGACGAGCTTGCCCATCCTGATGTGGTTCCAGGGGTTCCGATACTGCTCGCGAAGCATATGATCAGAGGAGAAGTTGTAGAAGATGGTGGTTCTGCTTCGGGAGGGGGCTTTGGGAAGAGAGGGGCCATCGGATTTTTCCAAAGTGGAGGATCTGGCTTCCCAGAGAGCGTATATGGCAGGGGAATGGAACATCCCCGGCCACAGATCAACGGGTTTACGGTTAGAAGATCCAGCATCGATCAGAACAGATGTCGATGTAGTTGGTGTTGTCGGTCCGGTGGTTGTTGGGTCTGTGGTGGAAACAGTTGAGAAATGATTGGAAGGGCAAGAGCAACTGGGTGTGATTTTGAGTCTGAGAAGATGGTGGAACAGGGAAACACATGGTTTTGGGTTTCTCAAGAGTTGCATGGAATGAAGGTGAAAATTGAATGCAGTATATTCCACCACTGTTGGAGTGTGAGGTAATGTTCAAATTGTCACAACCCAAGATCCTTGCTTTGTATTGGATTGTGATGTGATACTGCCCACTCATAAAAACTGTCATTCAAAATGTTAGTTTCTCTTATCAATGTAATGTTAATTAACTTTTTAATTAATATTTCTAACAAGTGTCATTTTTAATTTATTATATTTTTCTTACTTTTGTGAAAATAAAGGTATGACATGTGTAGTGGAATGAAAAAGTATATATTTTGATGGAAATGTTATTCAAATGAACTAATTTTATTGGTAACCAAATTTAATTTCGTTCAATCTAATTTGTACTGGTTTGAATTACGTTAATTTACAGTTTCTTATAGTAATATAGTGATGAGTCTTTAGTTTAAATCAATTTCAAGTAAGTGTAACGAGTGCATTTGTAGTATCAATTAAGTGTTGTATTCGTAACGATATGTCAAGATCATCTAATCATTTAAATTTGAATTAGATTCAATAGAAGTGTGTTTATAATGGTTTTAATGAATATTACAGCAAAACTTAATTGAGTTTTAAGAAATGCAATAGTAAAAATGTGTTGAACTTAGATTTTATTTGACCGTGTGCTCTACTCATCTTTATTTATTTAATTATCCAAATTATTCTATGGTTAGAGAAGTTTTGTGAGGTAATTCTATATCCTTTCCTACAATCTAGAACTTAAGAAATTCAGATTCAATGTAATTCCTTAACTCCTAATTAAATGAATCTTTGCCTTAAGTGCAAAACTATATATCTAGCTAGAACCTTAGATATATTCCTAACATCTAAAAGTAGGAGGGGATTTGATTGGACCACAATTTAAGATTAGTTTTCCAACTCAATCAAAACAATTAAGATACGTTGATGATCAAATCATCAAGCAATAAAGCATGAATCAAATCACAAACATTTGAATGAAAGCATAATGATGTAGTATAACAGAGGGTGAGGTTCAATTACATCCAACCTAACATAGGAGAGTTCAACTTCTCATAATGATAGGAAACATTACAATCTTTTGGAGTAGTTATGCCTCTTAGAAAATATTCTAATTTAGTATAGAGAGAGTGCCTAAAGAAACTATTGATAGTGATTTCCAAAATCAGGGGTGAATCCCTTATTTTTATAGAATTCCAGGTCAACACTCAACTTCATGCATTTGGTGGTCAACAACAGAGGTTTCTCTCAAGGTGGGTTTTCCTTTTGGCTGGTGGTCAACACTTGAGGTTACCTCCTTTAGAGTTTCTCTTATGGCTTAGCTTCAAGATCTAGTGCTTCAAGTTTCCTCATGCTAAGGGTTTTCTTATGTGACTCAGCACCAAAACGTTGTTGCTCAACTACAAGTTCTGTTGATCTCTTGGCAAGCGTACCAAAAATCAACTGTAGTATAATGATTTGAAGTAGGAGTGTCGAACCCACAAGGAACGAATTCAGTGAAAATTAATAATTATCTCAATCAGCATATGTACAAAGATTTTAATTTGATTTGTCATTGACTATTGCATAAAATTAATAAAGTAAAATCAAAAAAGTTTAGAAAAATTTAGTAAAAGAAACTGGGATTGAATTTCATCTATCTCCTTTGTCTGTAATTTGGATGAATATAATACATAACATCTGAAAATACCAATATTGATGCAACACTCAAAAACTATTTATATCGAACCCCTCACGTATAAAATTCATAAGATTATTTCCCTGAATATTGATTCCTCACATATTCAACAAACTATCCAGCATTACGGTCGAGTGTTAAAAGCAATTGATATATTGAGATCTATTCCTAGCATCACAATATATCAAGTATCATTAGTCAAATCAAATTTTCAGAAATACTTTCTAGTCAGATCTAAAAATCAAAATCAAGACATCTATTGATCAAATAGAATCAAGCATTAAGAACAGAACAATAATACCAATATTGAGTAAAAGCATAAATGCTATATATAAATATCACCAGATTACATCCAAGTTCAAGTAGATTACATTCAATCCCAAGGAAAGAGATTACCCACTCATGGTAGTTATCAAATCCTAAGAACTAAAGAAGAAGAAGAAGAAGAAGAAGAAGAAGAAACCAATGATATGTGCTCTGCTCGTGGTCGCGGCTCTCCAACAAATCTATATTTCTTCTCCAAAAACTCCAACCAATTTCACTCTTCTGATTCAAGGAGTATATATACTCCATGAAGTCTGGCTTGAGCCACTCATTCTCGCTTAGGCGAGATAGAGTTCTTCAAGTTGAAGAAAGGTCTCGCTTGGGCGACCACATTCTTGCTTAGGTGAGAATTGCCAAAATGATGATGGGTTCTTCATAAACTCTCGCTTAGGCGAGCTCAAGCTCGCTTGAGCGAGAAAGGCGGCAAATGATGATTTCCTCTGCATAAGATCTCGCTTAGGCGAGATCCTTCTTTGCTTAGGCGAGACTGGAGGCCCAAGCTCTCGCTTGGGCGAGATTGCTTTGGTTTGAGCGACCTTGGCAATATTTCTTCTTTTCTCACTGTATTTGATTTCTTCCTTAAGGTCTTTCCTCTTCTTTTTTCTCTTTAATCTTCCTGAAAAACACGCAAAATAGGATCAAATGATTTCTTTAAATCAAAACTTGGAAGCATGTGATGGAAACCCATTTGTCTTAGATTTAGGGAGAATCAATATGAAATGAACACAAGTTAAAAGCATAAGTGCCAGACTTTTCTATGAATCTTTACTGAATTTTGACACTTATCAACTCCCCTCAACCTATCATCTTGCTTGTCCTCAAGCAAAGTAACAAGATCAAACAGCCAATCAAAACTCAAATTCTGAAATTGGTTATTAAGAAATCATTTTCACAGTTCCTGACCAGACAACTTTTGCATTCCAAACTACAAATTCAAAATCAGAAGCAAATGGTGAATTCAATTATCAAACAACATTAGGATAAGAGTGCAACCAATTTTTCAAGAAAACCAATTGTAAGAGCAAATGATTCTAACCAAGGAAATTCTCTCTTAAATCTCACAGGCATCTCACAGGCATGTGTTTTTCTCATTTTCCACTGAAATTGAACAAATCAAAATTGCTAGTCATTTTCAATCCAACCACAAACACACAATTAGCATGGATCTTAAGGTCTTTTCAAGGTTGTAATAAGGCTAGGCTTTCAAGAATTTTGGTTTTTCAAGATCACAAAAGCACAACATAGAAAAGAGAGCATAGCTACAATACAAACCCGATCCATTTCTACTCTCCATTCATCACAATTCAGTATTCAGACCTCAATACACCACTTGTTTCTTTTTCATTCACAATTCACTCTCATCTCTTTTTGTTCTTTTTTTTTATTAGATATATACATTCCTACACAATACTAAAGAGTGAATTATAATAGTCAGCCCTTTTCTTCCTTGAGTGCAATTCCACCAACCAATTACCCTTACAGTTGAATAAAATGCACATATGCTCTCTATCCCTAAGTGTGCAAAGGGAAAGGATAGTAATTCAAGTTAAGGTTAAGGTTCATAATTCAAACAATTAGGCTCAAATGGGCTGTCAACAAAGGATGATTATTTACAGGTTCACTATTTGGCACTGAGTTATAAATTCAACAAAATTGCCTTAATCCTTTCCATGCTTTAAATGTGATGTTATCAAATGAAAACTCAAGCAATATCGACTTGTCAACAAACAATAGAAACACTCAAATTGTTTATGGATCCACACACTCACAAGGTTTTCTGGTTTATTTCCTTGGTATCTCACTTGTTGTTACAACTGATTGCCTTGACTAACTATCCAGCACTAATATCCTAATCCTGTTTAATTATGAACTCAACCAAAATTTTCTTATTTCTCCTTTATGTTTAGTTTACTCAATTGTTCTAGACTTAGGACACTTACTGAAATCAGATTTCTCTTTAACCAATTTCCTCAAGAAAGATTTTCAAAATGATTCCCAAAAAAAATGTAGTTGTCTCTAAGTATTATGCACAAAATACTAAGCCAAAAAAGTTAAAAAAGTTAATTAACTAGATAATATAGCATTCTAGCCAAAACAACTAAAGCAAAATAGTACTAATTACATAAATACTGCAAAATACTAAAAGAAAAAGAACAATGAAACTGTATTTATAGAGTTCTAAAGGGTGGAATGGTGTTGTGAATCAATCTCCTCCGATCTCTCTATCAAAATCAATCTCCTCCTCAATGTCCACTCCATCTATCTCAGTAGCAAAGTCATCTCTGTCTGTAGCTCCTGACGGTCCCTCACCTGCAGCAGGTCCACTCCCCCCGGGAAAATAGGATTGTCCCCAGGCCACTGTAGATAAGTCAAGAAATCTGGTGGAGTCATGCCTGGGTATGGTCCGTAGACATTTTGATAAAGATACTCTTGAAGGTGGAGTTGTCCTCTATGAATGGAAGAATTTTGCTGGTGGGTGTGCTCCATCTGCAACCTCAAATATCCCATTTGCTCAATCAATTCATGGTTCATGTTGAGTTGAGGTTGTTGTGTGGGCCCTATTTGTTGTTCTTCCATTGTTGGTTGTTTTTTAGCTTGTTGGTCTAGTTGTGGCATTTCTGGTTGCTCCAATTCTTCTGGGTGGGTACAAAAGTGTTCAATGAATTTCTTGGTGATGGAGGGTCGTATCTTTTCAGTTAATTCCACCTCCACCCCTTGATCTTGCAAAGAGTTGTGATTAAAGCCGGAAAGCCCAATGCACCTTTTGCCTTTTCAGTGTTTTTGTTGACCTCATATCTCACAAATTTGTGGATTTCTTCAGAAATAATGGTGGCCACATCAACAGTAAGATCCTCCCTCATTATGCAATAAAGGAGATGACATCTAGGCACATTCAAGTCTGACACGTGGCCGGTGGGCACTATGTTTGCAAGTAAGAATGTGGTCCAGACTTGGGCTAAAGTTTTTATATCCCCTCTTAGAATTTTGAGAGGATTTCCAGTAGGCCCGACTTGATAGGATCGGTTAGGAGTGCATATAAGGCGTGCCACTTCATTTTCATCATAAGGTTCCTGACTCCTTTTTTTTCTTGTGAAATCATAGTGTTGCCCTGGTTCTAGTGGTAGTGGATTACCAAGGAATTCACTGATGGCTGCTTGATCATAATTGACCCACCTGCCTCTGACTTTAGATCGTTTTTCTCCAAGTTTATCCTCAAAATAGGCATTTGCATAAAACTCTCTAACAATCTCTAAATCAAACTTAGGAAGAGGGTCAGCTAGTTTCATCCAGTTCCTCCTGATAAGACCACTTAAGAATGGATCATATTCGTCCGGGAGTAGTACCACCTTTTTTTCTTTGATAAAGACCTAGTGCTTTATCTTCTCATACCGTTCTTGTCTTTGGGGGTCTCTAAACAAATTGTTATTTGGCCTTTCAGGAGACCGGCTTCTTGTGGATCTTCTCTTCTTCCCTCTAGGTTCAGTGGGGGGAAGTCGAGATGTTGTGTTTGTTCTAGCCATTGACCTGCAAAGATGAAAATTAACCCACCAAAATCTTGCCAAGTTAGTTAATTACAATGCAATAGCAGTTTCCAGGATCCATTTACTAGCCAACCAAGAACAAACAAGAACAAATTCAGCATGACATTTCACCAAACAGATTGGGTGCACTTTCAAACTGTGAAAACTTTTGAATAAATTCATCCATAGGCAACCCACATTATTCAGTTGCAGCATCAATTCACACTAAAACCCACAATGTAAACACAAAACGCAACAAACAGAGCATGAGTACTATCCTAGGCTTTGGAGTATACAAAACCATGATTGTGCTTGGTGAAATTGAAGAGAATGAGGAAGAAGAACTTATCTTGAAGAGAAATTAGCAAAGGGAAGACGAAATTTGTGAGCTAAAATGTAGAGAAATGAGTGAGTGTAGTGATGAGTCATTATTTTCCTCCATTCCACTAGCCTTTGTGTACCCATTTGACAATTGTTCAATGCTTAATTGTTCATCTTTAGTGTGTTTTCATCTGTTGGGCTTTATTGGGTCACTATTTCGAATTTGGACTAATTTCACATTATTTGGCCTAATTTTCATTTTTAATTATTTTTAGGTATTTTGGTGAAGCAATTTTGGAGCTTGGACATTAATATTCAATTGAAGAGAGTTGCCACATCATTGCCACGTCATTTCCAAATCATCTGAGTGAATGGGCCAACATTTAAGGCCAATAGTGGCATTTTTGCAATTCTACAGTCCATAATGACAATTTTGTAAATATGAGTGGCAGATTGGATGTGACCACGAAAATTAGGTCTTTTTCCATGCAACCCAGCCACACACCTTCTTCTATATTCTTCTCCACTCTCCATTTTAGGTTTTTGAAGCTTTGGAAGGTGACCCATGGAGGCACAAGCTAATTTTTCACGTTTTCCACTCGTTTTTGACATTTTATGAGTCTTGGACAACACCTATTGCTTGTATTCATGTTTTTTACACCTTGGGTAACATTTATATTGAATCATTTTCGTTTTTGTTGGTTGTTTTGGTTCTTTCCCTATTTCTCCTTGCTTATTTTCGTTTGTTGCACCATTTTAAGTTTTCTGCATCAATTTGAAGTCATTTGAATGGTTGAATTGCAAATTCTGTTGAACCCTAATTCGGATTCCATGAGGAACTAAGTTTTCGAATTGATTCCTTGCCAAAGAATGAAATGAAACCTTGAGATTAATGTTTTGTTCGGTGGGTTTTGTTGTTTCTCCATTGTGGATTTGTGTTTGCATTTTAATTGAAGAATCCAATCTGAATTTGCTTAATTTTCAGAGTGGGAAACTCGTTTTTAGTTGATTTTCATGCTTAATGAACTTTGACAAATTCATGAACGCTTGCATTGCTTAATTGCATGTTGAATTCGTGGTTAACCTCCGCTTAGTTTTTTAATAGCGAGTTCATGAGGAATAACGAAACCAATTCAGTTTGCAATCTGTGATGGGTGAAATTTCATTCGAAGCAAGAAATCACTGTTATCTTTGAGGTTGTTTAATCAAAAATTGTAATTACATTTTGTTAAAATTCTGAATTTGTCTGCCAAACCCCCCGTGTGTTATTGTGTTGTGTTTGAATCTGGAAATTGAAGCTTTGGAAAAAAATATTGGTCGTTGGGAGACGACTTGGTTCAACTGTTACATACTGCATTTTAAGTGTTTTAATTTGGTGGGGTATGACCTCTATCATGTAGGTGCGCCCAAAGAGTGGGAAAGGGAGAACGTGAGCGAGAGTTGTGGGCGAGGGTTTGGGGGAAAGAAAAGTGAGTGAGTGAGTTCTGCCCTTGTCCCTCTCTTAACGCGATTTCTCGCTCAAGCAACAGAGTTTCGCTTAAGTGAGATGAGCATGGCAGAAACATTAAAAAGTCACGCGCAGGCGAGACTATGTCACCCAAATTGTCTTGGTACAGGGCATTCTCGCCCAGGTGAGCCATGTCTCGCTGAACTGAGATTATCAGAAAAAATTTTGGTTTTATTTTCTACATATCTCGCCCAGGCAAGAAAGTTGAACTTTTGGGCGAAAATTTGGCAGTTTTACAGAGCACAAATTTTTTGCCACTTTTCTCAATTGAGATCAACTTGTACTCGCTCAAACCATGATCATTTCAGTGCAATTAAACCAAAAACACACATCAAACCATTCTTCAACTCATTCTTTATCATTCCAAAAGGTTTCTCAACATCAAACTTAAAATCAAGCTATCAAACTCAAATTTCACAGTTTGGCCAAAACAAAGAAACTTTTAGCATTCAATGAACTCAATTCTGGCACCAAAACTCATCCCCATGCTTAAAACACCAGTTTTGTTTGAAAACACCAAAAGTGCATGGTTTGCCTTATTGAGATAATTGGATGCTAAAAACTCACCTTTTTACACACAAACATAAAACTATAAACACAAACATATAATTACATACACAAACACATTTAATCACACAAGATGAAATTGAAGTGCAAGAACATAATTAAAACACTGGGTTGCCTCCCAGGAAGCGCTTGTTTAACGTCACGAGCCTGACGCTTGTTTCATTAAGGTTTGTCCAATTGAATGATTGTGGCGAGCCTATCAATCTCACCACCAAAGTAGGGCTTCAACCTTTGCCCATTTACAACCCAACTTCTCTTTGATTCAGGGTCCTCTAACTCAATGGCTTCATAAGGCTTCACATGCTTGACAAGAAATGGTCCTGACCATTTTGATTTGAGCTTTCTAGGGAATAACCTCAACTTGGAATTGAACAGTAGCACCGATTGGCTCGGATAAAATTCTCTTTTAAGAATTTTCTTGTCATGATAAGCTTTCATCCTTTTCTTGTAGAGCTTAGAGGACTCATAGACACTGAGTCTCATTTCTTCCAATTCTTGTAGCTGTAATTTTCTTTTTTCTCCTATTACCTTTGGATCAAAATTCAAGAATTTCAAGGCCCAAAATGCCTTGTGTTCCAATTCAACCGGTAAGTGACATGACTTGCCATATACCAGTTGGAATGGGGATAAACCGGTGGGAGACTTATAAGCCGTTCTATAGACCCAAAGTACCAATCTTTTCTCGAAGATGCCACTAGACACCTCTGCTTGTCCAATGGTTTGTGGATGATAAGGTGATGCAATTTTATGCCGCACTCCATAATGTTCCAAACATTTCTGAAGTTGAGCATTGCAAAAGTGCGAACCACCATCACCAATCAACACTCTTGGAGTACCAAACCTGCAAAAGATGTTCTGCTTGAGGAATTTGATTACGGTTTTGGCATCGGCCTTAGAAGTTGCCACTGCTTCAACCCACTTTGTCACATAATCAACCGCTACCAGAATATACTCATTCGAGAAAGAAGATGGTAGTGGTCCCACAAAATCGATTCCCCGACAATCAAAGGCTTCGACTTCCAAAATGATGTTCAGTGGCGTTTCATGTCTTTTTGAGATTCCCTCTATTCTTTGACAGGTATTGTAGTGTTGCACATATCTGTGTGCATCTTTAAATAAGGTGGGCCAGTAAAATCCAGATTAGAGGACTTTTGTAGTTGTCCTCTCTCCATTAAAATGCCCTCCACATAGGGAACTGTGACAATGCACAATAGCAACAATAGTTTTTGCGAGGACGAAAAAGAAGTGAAGTCTCTGCAATTTTTTCAAATTTAATCCTAGATAGAGTTTTAGGTCTCGATTATTAAAAACATCGAAGCATAAAAGGCAATAGGCTTTAATTTTACTAATAATCAAGGCCTAAACCTTTGTGTAAAATACTATAATTAAAAAAATTGCTAATTTTGAAATTTTAGCGAACTTATAAGTCTCAGTTCTAAAACAACCGAAACATATAACATGTATTGACCTCGGTTCTAGAGAATCAAAACCTATACCTTTGCGCTAAAATAAAATAATTGAAAAAAGGGCGCCAAATTTGAAATTTTCCAGCACTATAGACTTCAGTTGCTTTAGAATCGAAATATATGGTCGAATAGGCTTCGTTATGCCAATAACATAGACCTATAAGTACGCGAAAATTTCAAAATTGTCATCGCGATTTTATATGCTTCGTTTTGTTTAAAATCAAAGCATATCACCTAAGTTAAAAAGCCAAAACTACACTAGTGTAATTAGAGCTCACAAAATAGAACTCTCACTATGAACAAACTCAATTTTGAATGTTCCAACTAGAAACCTTAAGAATCATAACACAATATTTTTGGCTAGAATGTATTCTTTTTACAAGTTACTTTTGAGTTAAACTAGTATTCCTTCACATACCACTTTTGACTTAGAAAATTATGCTTTGACAAACCACTTTTAACTTAAACAAATACTCTTTGAATACCAATCACTTCTCTCTATTATTGAAGTATTATTTACCAAACATCCATTCTGGTCTAAGATGAGTAGATTGTATGATTGATGATCATTGATCACACTTTTACTCACTAGGTTGATTATTTAAAGGTATGTGTAAAGTTGATGTTTTCCTCTAGATTGTTGTTTTAATAATAGTAGTAGTGTTAAGCTAAAGTTTTTTTACTAGAGATTCAAGCAATGTTTTCGCACTATATGGTGCAATCTCTCTCTCTCTCTCTCTCTCTCTCTCTTCTTAAGGTATTTCTCTTATCTGTAAAGATTAATGATTGATGCAATAAATGCAATTCATGCAGTATTAAATGTTTCTTTCTTTTATTCGCAACATTTCAATAGCTAAATGTATTTCTCTTCTTCTTGGACAATGTGCACTTCCATGATTCATAACATACAATTCCTTTGGAGATGACAATGTTTTTGTTTAGGAATTTGGTGAAGAAAAACAGTTTTAGTTCTTTGTTCAAGAGATCCTTCTTATGTGATTTGTCTTTTGCTTAACAAATCTCTTTTGTCAAATAGAAGTAGTTGACATTCCTTTGAATATAAAATAACATATATGTGTTTTTTTTTTTTTAGTACAAGGTTGGCCCATTTCTACGATGTTTTATCTTCTAAGAGCACTTATGTTTTTTCAGATGAGAAATTGTATAGTGAAATACTTGCATCTTTCATAACATAATATGTCTTAGGTCATCATCTTTTAGATGAAGCATAATCATGTTTTCATACTTAAGTCTCTTTAGCACATAATCAATCCTCTAATAGTTTCTACTTAACTTATAAATAAAAAATAAGTTTTAGTCACTGTTATCTAATTTTATAGTATCTAAATTTTGTAAAATTATAGACCAATTTGAGTCTTTTAAAAGTAAAATAATTAATCTAAAATATAATTAAAACTTAAAATTTATTAAATATTAGTTATATTGATTAATATTTTAAACATATCAATCAACATAATAAAGTATCAAGTAATCCTTTTACTAGAGTTGTTAAAATGGATAACCCGACTTGACCGACCATTGGTTGACCACTTAGTGAGTTAATCCAACTTGGCTCACTTATTAGCGAGCCAACAAAATTCGAACCCGATCTGATCCAGTACGGGTTGGTGGATTAAACGGGTTGGCTCATTGGCTTACTTAATTAAAAAAATACAATTTTTTTTCTTTCGTCTCAAAAGAAGTAAATTATGATTATGATTAAAATATAAATAAACTTCAATAAAATTCAAATACAATCCAAAAGGATGTTAAACTCCAAATACAAACCAAAATCACAAAAATATAAATTACCATTGTGTTGGTTAAAAAAAAAATCTAATCCGACCCAAATGCAAAGTCCAATATAATAAAAAATACTTATGTAACCCTTTATTTGTGAGTTGGTGAGCCAACCCGGCTCACCACAGATTCAATCGGGTAAGTCGAATTCTAAATGAGTCGGGTCAAAAATTAACCCGTACTGAAATTTGTAAAAAAATTTCAACCTAACCTGACCCGAACCCATGGTGGGCCGGGTTGGCTCTCGGGTTTCAACTCATTTTGACATCTCTACCTTTTATCATAGATATCTAAAGATTTAAATTCAGGTTTAAGTAGTTAATCAATTCAATTAATCAACTAAAATGAGTGTATAAATTAAATCAAAGGAACATTCAATCTAATTTGTATTTAACCATTAAATGAAGATTCAATTTATTCCTAATTTAATTTATAAAATTAGCAACACAATTTGCACAAAAAACAAAATCGGAATTAGAGAAAAAAAACAAACTCAAATCATCAAATAATTGGTATAATACTCAATTCAGCTTATTTGGTGTTGATTCGACCGATTGATCTTCAAAATTTAGTTTTTCACATACAAAGAACACCAAACGGATTTCAAAAAAGAAGAAATGAAAAACAATAGACAAAAAGGAAAAATTGAGAAAAAAGAAAATAAAGTAGTAAGAGCTAACACTAAAAATATCTATAAATGATTTATGTCTATCAGATTAAAGGACATCTTACCCCATATATATATATATATATATATATATATATATATATATATATATATATATATATATATATATAAAATATATAAAAAAAAAAAAA
>Ga0214545_1011131_pt1 | contig 12581 bp, 5 predicted proteins | sample CNSS4metaG_FD_160064 | JGI IMG/M metagenome (GOLD analysis project Ga0214545, IMG submission 160064) | Root nodule microbial communities from cowpea collected in UCLA plant growth center, Los Angeles, California, USA - CNSS4 | ecosystem: Host-associated > Plants > Roots > Nodule | place: USA... | reverse complement strand
CATCCGGAAGTATTTTTGGGGGTGTGATGTCCGTGCGTTTCTTTAAATGGTCAAAGGGTATTTTGGGAATTTTAAGATTTTTTGGAGGTGCAGAAGAAATGCTTGGAGGTGTAGGAAGAAAGACCCTCATTTCATTTCTAAGCTGCTTTCTTACCGAAATTTATAAAAAAAATAAAATAAAATTGTACCTACTGGATAAAAGGATTTCCAAATGTGCTATTTTTTTTTCTCAGCTAATATTATTTTATTATTAAAATAGATACAAGTAGCATCAAATTTATGACGGGAATAAATGAGTTATTTTAGTTACTAAATGGATATATTTTATCTACCATACAAATCACATAAACAACCTATAATCAGCAATTGAGAAAAAGCTTTCAACTACACATTACTTATCGTAAACCATTGTCTCATATCATCTCATTCACTTCTAGGAGCACACCATACAAATTTGTATGTACGTGTTTAGTATATTTATACGAGCACAAGAGATGAAATGAAAGACAACAAAATGAGCTTTTAAATGACATTGACTAGTTAATTCATTAAAATTACAAACACTTTTTAATAAAATTATATTAGTATTTAATCACAATATATTATCAGTACAACTTTTAAAATAATCGATATAAAATTAATAAATTTATAATTAAAAACAATAATATGATAAAAAATTTGCTCTAATAAGGTATGGTGTAATATACCAAAGTTATAATCTTTCAACAGGATATCCAAAATGTACAACTAAATTACATTATTGTAAAATTAAACTGAACTTAAAGTGTTAATCAACTCATATTATTTATATAAATTCGTTTATTTCAAAATAAAAATTAAAAAGTGTGGTTATGAGTGAAGTAAATTACCTTTTTGTTCAGTTGTTAAAGAATTGGAGACGAAATGATTAGAGTATAACACGATCGTGTAATCAAACGTCATTTTCGAAAATATTTGGAAGTTGTTTTTAGCCCCCATGAAGCGGAAAAATATACGTTGTTGAAGGGAACAGTGAAATACGAACACAAGATAAAGAAAGAAGCAATTGAGATTTTAGTCAATTCAGCAATATAGGAGTATGTGACAGAGTGACCATGTGATTGATTACTGTGTCCTGTTAGAAGCAAGCAAAATACCATAATATACGACTTAAAAACGTTCACCAGTAGTGTATGGAACATCGTGAGTCGTTATCAAAATTAATCTCAATTTTTTCTCACCAAAAAATAAATAAATTTCACCCTATCACATGCACATGCTGACTCCCTTTGAATGTTGACGAATCAGAGAAGGTTCCTTTAATTTGCGCTACCGTGACGGTGTTCAATACCAAATCTGTTCAAACACACTACTTCATCTTAAGCGTGCATGTGTTCTGTTGAGCTGTCCAACTCCAACACTCTTATTTTTCCATTACAATAACCAAAATTCAACAACATAGTTAATTGAACTCTACTTGCGACGTCACATACCATAATTAACATCTAAACTCACCTTAATTAATTAGATAATGTATCTTTTTTCTTTTTTTTTTTATTTAGCCCAGACAAGGGAAGAGGGGGAGGTGTTATCTTATAGAATACGCATCCAACGTTCGTTCTGGGTTTAGGTATTTCCCCTCATAAATAAATCACTAAATTAAAGATGAGAAAGGAAAAGTGGTCCCTTCATTTCCGAATTATCATACTTCATTATTGACCCAATAATACAGAAAATAAATATTCACATGCATAGCCGAGAAAAGAGATGAAGCGAATTCGAGCAAAACTAAACGAGAATCATATGTGAATATCCCCGGAAGAATATCATGGATTTTATCCAAATTGAAACGACATTTTGATTTATCTCAATCGGCTTTTGTTACAAATTGTAATTTCGCTTCGTCTCCAAGTGCAATTTTATTCTGTAGCAAAATGTACAATTTCAATTACTGTAACAAAGACACGCGCGTATACCTAACGGGAAAACGATCCATCGATACAGAAGAAATACGTGGGTAGAAGATGAGAAGAATACGTGTATAAAGAAAAGAGAAAGAGCGTATATAGATAATAGACACTAAATATACGAGGGATCAGAGCAGGGGAAGAGAGAATAAATATATAAAGCTAGAAACGGCGTTGACGTCAAACCCCGACGGTGCAGCGCTGAACGAGTTGAAACTTAACGGCGTTATTGCTGAGAGCAATCCCGGTGCTTCGGGGGCCAAAGGTGATGAAAGCAGGGCACCTTACGTAGAGGTTGTAGTGGCCGGAGGTAAAGGCGCCGACCTTCCATCGGACTTTACCGTCAATTTTAACGATGACGAGGACGTTGCCGTTAGACTGATCCTGGCTGAGGCCGAGGAAGTTGTAGGGGGCGACGGGGACGTTATTGCCGTAGACGAATGGGGACCACACGTCTTCTTCCTTGTGACCTTGGTAGGAGGGAGGGATTGAGGTTCGGTAGGTGACTTGCTGGTTCCTGTAGCTGACGTAGGTGCTGAGACGGTCGTAGTAGATGCCGATTTTGTCGTTGGGGTTGCGCGAGGACAGCGTCACCTGAAAGCTTGAGGTGAGGAGGTTCGGGACGGTGGCGTTGAAGCCGAAAACGGTGACGTCTTGGAGGATGAAGGTTGGTTTTGTGGGCTTCAGAATCGCCCAGATTATCAGAACTGCGAGCAGCACGATGAACGCGAAGATCACTATACCCCAGAATATGCGTTTCAACAGCTTGTGCTTCTTTCCCTTGTGGTGGTGGCACTCCTTCACCGACATGGCTGCTCTGGTTGAAGCTGGAGAAGATAAGTGAGAGTAGGTTCCGTGTGGAAACGATGAGAAGATAGAAGTGAGAGGGGTTGGAAGTTTGTTACTTTAAGGTCTTAATTTATTTATAAAATGCTGAGCTTGAAATGATGTGGTAGGTCGTGTTACATGATACAGGATTATTAGTATTATATTGGGTGAGGTTAATTAATTTGCCATTTAGACATCATGTATTTATACGAAGTCAGCGCGTGATTGATTTTTTTTTTCTTTCGACAACCTTTTGATTAAAAGTTGCCAAGTACTAAATTAATGTCACGTCATTTTAATACGGGTTCGATTGAAACTTAGATCAAATGATGATACTGTCATTGGTTCCTTATTTCCGAACCGTTATGGAGTTGCGGAGTGATTTTTCAGGATTCTTCAACTTTCCTTCACGTCTTTGTGCATAACTTAAGCTATGGTCTTGTAGATATGTGAGAAATATTATTCTAGTACACATTCAATTTTTTGAAACATTTATCGATCGTTACCGAGTTTTAGTTTTTGTGTTATGAATTTAACGAAAAACTAGGTGTGTTAAAAGGAGTGTTTTTAAGATGGTTTGCATTGAAAGGGAGTGGTGGCCTCCTTTGTCCTGTTAGCATAACATTGTTCGGTCCATAGAAATGGTATGCGAAAATAATTGGGAAATTATGATAATTCATGGCCTACAAGACAGGAATCAGAATATTGCTGACTTGTTAACCAGTTATTTTCACACAATGTTTTAGAATTGCCACTTAATAAATGCATGTGGCTCCCTCTGTTTCTGACTTGCTTCTTGGTGTATCATTTTGTTATTTCCGGAGCAGAGTGCTGGGGCATCACAGATAACCTTATTTACTAAAATTGTTATCACTCCTGAAATCAGTAAATTTTAACTACGTATAACTGCTTATAAATGGTGAACCGTATTCTTTTTTAATCGACTATTTTTACTCATTGGTCTTGTAGAAAAAATAAGACCCTTTCTATAAAAATAAATAACAGTATTTTAGAAAGTAACCAACATTAGATAATTAAGAAAATACCACGAAACTCCTCGAAATAATATATCAAGCAATTATGAGTGCGCACTACACCATGCAATACACATGAAGGGCAAATACCGAATAGTTCAGTGGTTATATTTAGTCGGTCAACAAAGGATGCTTTAACATTTGGTAAAATAATTAATTAAAGTTAGAGACAAAAAAAGTCATTAACCATGTTCTCTAGAATATTTATAGTCTGAAGTATTTATTCACGAATTAAAACGGTTACTAGATCCAACCACCAAAAAACTACAATTGTATATCGTATTAAATCAACACCATTCAGCTATAAACTGGTAATTATATCATTCCTATTATATTAACATCTATCCTTTAGAGCAATTGAATTAGCAGAGAATATTTAATTATTTTACAAACAAGAATTAAAATTAAGCAACAATGTTTAAAAAATATGGGGAAAGTTGATGATGGTGTGATATGGTTGATGTCCTATATGTGGATGTTTGGTGCAACACGTTATATGAGGACCCACTTGTGATGACAGAAATGATCCCAGCTCAGCCACACCGACCATTCTCTGGTTCTTCTTAATGAGTTTCGAGAATATACCTGGTACCACCAGGGTCCGAGCAAAGGCTAAAAAGCCTTTTATAGCTTAGCGTGGATCAGTGAAGCATGAAACCATGCCTTTGCATCTTTAGTAAGAAAACTCTCTTTTTATGTATTGTGTGGTAAATAGAGATTTTAAAATAACAATCCTGAGTTAATCCCATTCATCATTAATTCGAAACGGGTTGGATTGGAAAAATTCTAACTTTTTTTAAAGGTGGGTTAAATTGTTGTTGATTAACTTAATGGGTTAACCAGATTTTTAATCAAGTTGTAGGTAAATAATTAATCTCAAAATTACTAATAACAACTTTTTGTTTATTTTTTACCATTTCATAAATTTTTTAGGTTAAATCTTTGCAAAGGTTTCCATTTTCATAACAAAATCTTAAGTAGGTCTCCTCATTTTTTATTTGACTCCATTGGATTCTTATTTTAGAAAATTCATTGCAATTAGTCTTTTCCGTTAATAATACTCTAGTTAACTATGTGTCATCACATGTCAACACGTGATTTTTTTTTATATAATTTTAAAAAAATGTCATATTTCAATTTGACATTGTGCCATGTGGCAGAAACAGTGTGATATGATAGTGACAGCATCACTTGTCACTGTTGGATGTGAAAAAGTCTCAATGCAATCTCTTTGTTTGTTATTTTGTCTCAATTTTTTTAAATTAAATTAATTTAATCCTTATATCAAATTTAATTTTTATATAAATTTTACAATGTTATTTTTATAATAATTCACATTTTTAACAAAATTAAGTTTATTTAAATGTATATTTTGCATTAAACTTTATTAAAAAACTGTTTCAAATATTTATATATCAATAATTTATAGACAAATATTAAAGTTAGATTGAAAATAACAATTTTATAAATTGAATTGTAAATTTTAAATAAATATATCTAATTTAAATTGTTATAAAATTGTTTTAAAATTTTATATTTAAATTTATAAAGTTTTTTTTAAAACAACTCTAACTTTTATCTATAAATTATAGTCATATAAATATTTTAAACAAAATTTAAATAAATATATTTATTTTAAATTGTTATAAAATTGTTTTAAAGTTTTATATTTGAATTTATAAGTTTTTATTCTTAAAGGAACTCTAACATTTCTATATAAATTATAGATATATAAATATTTAAAATAAAATTTAAATAAATATATTTATTTTAAATTGTTATACAATTGTTTTAAAATTTTATATTTGAATTTATAAAGTTTTTATTTTTAAAACAACTCTAACATTTATCTATAAATTATAGATATATAAATATTTAAAACAAAATTTAAATAAAATTCAATACAAAATATATATATTTAAATAAACATAATTTTGTTAAAAATATCAATTATAATAAAAATACCACTGTAAAATTTATATAAAAATTAAATTTAATATAGGGATGAAATTGATTCAGTTTTAAAAAATTTGGGTCCAAATTAAGACAAAATAACAAATAGAAGATTACATTGAGATTTTTCACATCGAATAGTGATACGTGGCGTTGTCACTGCCGCATCACACTGTTTCTGCCATGTGGCACAATGTCAGATTGACACGTGACAATTTTTTTTTAATAAATTATAAAAATTAAAAAAAAACCACCTGCTAACACGTGTCACATAGTTAACATTGTTAGAGTATTACTAACGAAAAAGACTTAATTGAAACGAATCTTCGAAAATAAGAACTCAATTGAGTCAAATATAAAGAAGGATACCTACTTGAATTTCATTATAAAAATGGAGACCTCTGAAATGATTTAACTATTTTTTATTGTAATTATTTTTTAATTCTAATTTTACTTATGTAGGTTGACCATTTGATTATTTTATATAGTAAAATGTTATTCAATGCCGATTAAATAGTTTAATATTTAATTTATGTATTTGTCAAGTTATTTAGTTTGATACTTTAATTTTTAATTGCTATTTTTATAATCATATTTTGTAAAATAAGTGAATATCTCGATTATATTGCTACAAAATAATGAGTCAAATTAACCTATTTTGATTGTATTGTATTAAATATGTAAAATAAATTAAAAAAAATAATATCATTAAGTGAGTTAATTCACTATCTCATAAATCTAAGATAATTAAATTGAATTGTAAAATTTTTGGCTTATCAAAATCAAAATGAAGAAACTCATTTTTAGTTCCGTGATAAGGCAATTATAAGCATGATTCTCGGTGAATACCGATTCTTACTTCTTCTTTTATGAATTGTTGATCAAGAAAAAAAATAATTAAGAAAGGAAGTAATATTTTTTTTTCCTTTATAATACAATTGAGGGTTAAAGATGATTTTGGTCCCTTAAGTTTTAGTAAAATTTGAAATTAGTCTCTTTTCAAGACTTTTACCAATTTAATCTTTTATATTAAAAAATGCATAAATTTAGTTCTTTTAAACAAATTTTGTTAAGTTTATCTAACGTTTCAAGCGCACTTCATTATAGTATTTGAATTATTTACACCGTTTAACACATTTTCGCTTTAATGTTAACTCAAATATTATGATAAAATGCGTTTAAAATGTCAAATAAACTTAATAAAATTTGATAAGATTAAATCCACGCATTTTTAAAGATGAAAGACTTAAAAGTTTGAAAATGGACTAATTCCAAAATTGACTGAAACTTGAGGGACTAAAAACATATTTAACCCTAGAATTAATATTGTATTAAGGAAAAATTTTAAAATGTTTTCTTCATTACTCCTCCCTTCCATTTTATTAATATTATGGGTAAGAAACTCCAGTCAAGTTATTGTGGTAGCTTTCATTTTTGTGCTTTTTTGCATGGACTAATCATTAAAATCTGTACAATTAAAATTAAATATACCACATATGTTGATTGAACGAATGAAACACTTTCAAAATATGGCTTCGTTGAAAATTCAAAGTGCAGAAGCAAACGTTGAAAGCACCATGCAGGTTAGTCAACTTCATATTACTTTCCGACCGAATTATATACATATACTTATTGTCGTACTATTTCTCGTAGTAGTTAGCTTTCCCACCTTTGGAAAGATGTGGTTTGGTCTATGAATAGCTACTTTAAAGATAATATTTTTAGATTAAATTATTGTATATTTTTTTTTATATTTCAAAAGATTAAATTATTTATTGTATTAATTCAATTATTTTTAGTAGTTTTGTCAAAATAATATTTTGTTTTATCATAGCAGATTTTTGTACCAAGAAAATTATCACTTTTTACCTCTTATTCCATCTCTTTTGTAAATTTTAAATGTTAAAAATATTAAATGTGACTTTGGTGAACACTTATACTACCTATAATAAGTTAATTCCATGTTTGTGTTAAAGACAAATCAATACACTAATTAGACTCAATCATTGTGACAAGCACACAAATCATCATTAGATATTTAAAATTATATATACTATTCAATTTGGTCAACCAAACTATTCTCTATTAACCAAGCTTGTAGCAATTAGGGCGATAAATAATAAATTAAGATATAGTAAAAATATATAATTATCAGTTATGATAATATATTAAATTAAATTATGTAATTATAGAGTTAGAGCCATCATAAATTAATGACTGGTTTTAAGGAAAGAAAATTCCTTTAATTATAATAATTCTTACATCACCGTATAAAAAAATTATAATCCTAATAATATATATATCTTTCGTTCATAAGAACTACGAGGTGTGTATTTTAGTTATATTTTCATTTCATTAACTTTATTATTATAATGAGCATACAATGTCTTTGGTTAAAGAGAATATCATAACTTTGGTTAAAGAGAGTTTTTCTGTAATTTGTATGTATAAATTTATATTCTTTTAATTCAATGGAGACAGAGAATTTTTTTTTCGCATTTCACAATCACAATGCATTATTTCATATCCATTTGGTTTAGTATAAAGATAATACTTTTTTTACATATATTAAAAAAAGAAAAAGAAAATTACTTCCGGCCACTTTACAATATAATATTGTTGTCATATTATATATTGTTCTCTCTAACTCTAACCACGTTTTGTTTTGTCTTTCATTCATTAACAGTGCTTCTTTTTCTATTGTTTTTTTTTTTTATGAATAATTATTCAATCGATGGGGTAGGTACACATATTGACAAGAGAAAGTTCTTTTGTTCAAAAGAAAAGCAGTACATGTCTAGGGAAATTCCAATTCAACTCGGTTCTAATTTAATTGCCACTCCCTATATTATAGTTCATCATTATTATTTTTTGTCAGTATCTTTCACTCTATTTTATTGGTACAGCCTTCAATAAATGTTTTCTTTTATAATTTCTTAGACTGAAGAAAACTTTTTGTTTCAACCAGAGTTTCTTAGACAACAACCAGGCGACAAAAAGTTTTTTAAAATTTCTCATTATTGAAACAAAAACATGTAAAATTTTCTTAACAATGACATAAAACTTTAGGATAAAAAAAAGTACTATGGAGACAGTAAGACAACTTAAGAAACTCAGTTATGATATCTTTAGGAGAAATTAAAAAAAAAATCTAATTGGTATAATATGCCACTACTCCGGCCCAGTCCAGCAGAGGTGTAAGAAAGCAAAAAAAATTAGGGTAGTAATATATATTTATATAAATATACATAATTTTAATATTTTATAAAAAATAAAAGAAAAGAAAATAAATATATTTAATAATTTAAAATGATAAATAAAAATATTGTGCAAAATATTAGAATTATTCTTTCAACTTAAGCGAAATTGATATTAAAAGGCGTGCGTTGATGCAGTTGCACTGACATTGAGGTTGTATAATATTCCAAGGTTTGAGCTTATGAAACGTCCCACGAGATCTTCTTCGGAGTTCTAACATTCCTTAACTTAGCCATAACCTTTACTTTTTACTCTCTGGATTTGTTAACGACAACGTTTGGTACACAAAATCAAGAATAAAATACTCATATATCACAACATGCAAAATATTTTATGTCAAAACAAAATTATGCAATATTAATATCCGTGGAACAGGATAAAATGCGAAAACGACAAGAGCCATATACGCAAAAAGAAGGTTTCCCTCTTAATTTGTGGATATCTTTTTATTTTTTTCTTCATATTTTCGTTCTCTTTAAACTTGTTAGTTTGGTCGGCACATTATGTGAACAAAGTTTAAAAAATTTAAAATATAAACTTGAGTCTCGTATTAATAACAGTTTAAGTAATATATAAGAAAAAAAATCACAAATTCTATATAGATACTATCATATTATAATAATGTACAATAAGTGAATTTTGGTTTAGATCATTGACACATGTTCTACTGTCCCAATAAGTTCCTTGTCATTTAAGAGTCGAATTCAAACACATTTTAGATACTCCTTTCTCACTCTTCTTTGAGATGTTTTTTAAGGATAAAACTGTAACAGAGCTCGCAGTTTAAATATTCTTATCTTCCTCCACTCTTCGAAGTGTCTTTTAATAATAAAACCGTGACGGAACTACACGATGCTCCAAAATGGATAATTTGAAAATTTTAAAGTAGAATTCAAAAAATATATTTTACTGAAAATATAACTATAATTTCATGCAATTTATAAAAATTGAAAAAAGTGATTACAAATTTTATAAAAAAACAAAAAATATATAGTGATCAAATACATAAACTAAAACCATATTTTAATTTCTCTCCCTTCATCCCTAAGCATTAAAGTAGAGACGTTGAAGAATCTTCATTAAAAAAGAACTCTTCTTCGGTCAATTATTTATATTTAGACAAATTATGACGAGTAAGCAATCCAGTGACAGCATCTGTACCTACTAAAGGCAGACAAAAAACTCGATGAGATAAATGCATTCATTAATCTAAATTTTGATAAGATAAATTAAACACATCCACCCAAAAATAAGCTGTTATTTGATTAGAATTTTATTTGAAAAACGAAGCAAATGTGATAGAGTTACTATTAACTAATTTTACAACAGGACAACGCTATATACAACTTTTTTATATTAAATTTATTAATACTTTATATTATTTTTGTTAGTTATGTTTTTTTAACATTGCGTTTGATAGCAAGTGTATTGCTTTTGAGGTAGACCTTTCAACTGTTACAGTTTCGCAATATCACACTGAATGTATGTTTACTTCCAACTAAGTAAAAATATAGATATAGGAAACAGATGAAGAATAAAAACGAGCACAAAATTATTAAAATAAAAACGTGTATATTAAACTTTTCACACAAATCTTAAAAGATTTACACATAAATTAATATGTAGTCGATTAATGTACGATAACATTGATTATACAGGAAATATTAATGAAGTTTTCATAATATAATTTAACACACATTTTATGATATTTATGTTATATAATAAAAATAGATAAATTTGCATCTATGGAAATATTGAGGTTGATTATGTGCCTAAAAAGTGATGCAAGATTGATTTGACAATCAAGAACTTGAGATACTCAAACCTTCGCCTACACAAAACAAAGCCAATAGGCACCGTCCTAGCAAAGGGTCACGCATGTGCAAAATTTTCCCCTAAGCAAAGTGCCAAGCCATTACGTCACAAACAAAACATTCACCTTACACAGAAGAATTTGGACTTTTTTTCTTGTTAGATTTTTGTATGTCTTCACAATACATTTAATTTTCATATTTTAAATACAGGACATGGACACGATTTGTATTAGGTTTTAAGGAGTGAGTTTTATTGGAAAGAACAAATACCAATAAGATGTGAGTCCAATTACATAATATTAGGGTTGGGCAAAGTTACTGTAACTGTACTAAACTACAGTTAACTGTACTGTAAAAAATTGAAAATAACTAAACTACTTATATAGTTAACTGAACTCAATCATAAATCAGTTCAGTTTTAAAAAACTGCACTGTTATTAGTTAATTAGACACTGAACTAAACTGAATTCCATCTATAATTTTTTCAAGTTTTCTTCGTTCGTGTTTGTGTTCTGTTTCTAGCTAGGTAACGAAACACTCCATTCCTGCGCTTCTTTCACCACCACTGTTGAGACAGAGCTTTTCATTGCCTTCCTTGTTGTTGTCATTGAGACATACTTCTATTAGGTTTTCTTCCTAACCTTGCCATCTTTAATTTCACTATTGCTGAGCATCAATTGGTATTTTTCAAACCCTAACCTTAACATTCGATAATTCTCTTATCCATTTCATATATGTGTATTTATTTTGTCATGGGAATTGTTTAAGAGGGAATGGGTAGTATTTAGTTTTGTAATATATGTGTATTTATTTTGTCATGAATTTGCTAGATTCGGATAAATGTAACTGCAACTCCAAAAAACTATTTGGTTCTGTTACTGTATGATGGCTATTTTTTTGTGTTTGGGTTTGGGCTTTTGTTCATGGTTGAGTAATTTTCATTTCAGGCTTTTATGTTTGGTACGGGGTTTGTTGAGAGCAAAGGAGGAGTAGGATCAATCAAAAAATGAAGGTTTTGCAAAATCTAATTCCAAATTCCAACAAGGTTCTCTAGTTTCTTCGCTTGATTAGCTAACCCAACTCCGAAAAAGGTGTCTCGAAAGGTATATTGTTGACATATTTCTTGTTTATTGTTTGATCAAGATTTTCTAGAATGCTCTTGCATGGATATTGGTTGTAGTGTTTGTCATGTTCTGTTGCTCCCATTCCCTCTACATTCAGCATTTCATTTGTTGTTAATTGTATCATAGATTTTGTGCTATGTTGAAAGTTTCTGTAATATTGAAAACTAAGACACAAGTAGTAGTTACATGTAGTTAACTTAAATTCTTAGTAGGACGGATATGTGAAGAAGCATTAGAAATTCAAATCTTTAGCTTAGGATTATATGCAAGGCAAAAATTGTATAATTCAATGTTTAATAGTTGTTTAGGTTGTTGTAACTTTCAGTACTGTTTATTAGTGTGCAGTAGGATTAACAGTAAGGACTTAATTTGTCAAAGACTAACTACTCTGTAAGCTTAACTATTAGTGTACGTGTGGCATATAGAATACATATACATATGAGAAATTCTTTCATTCAATTTATAATAGGTTTATGATTTTTCTAGTTATATATTACTCCTTCATTCGGATGTGAGAAATTCTAACAGTAAACAAGTTCATATAAAATCATAAGATCACTTTTTAGTCAAACCTTAAAAGTTAAAACCATCATTATCCAAAACCTTTAAACAATTCTTTTCACT
>Ga0214545_1011129_pt1 | contig 12581 bp, 6 predicted proteins | sample CNSS4metaG_FD_160064 | JGI IMG/M metagenome (GOLD analysis project Ga0214545, IMG submission 160064) | Root nodule microbial communities from cowpea collected in UCLA plant growth center, Los Angeles, California, USA - CNSS4 | ecosystem: Host-associated > Plants > Roots > Nodule | place: USA... | reverse complement strand
ACTTGCGACATCTCCACTCCTCATCGAGTGGCAAGGTGTAGAAACGGCTGAGATGCTTGAACTTCTCAGCATAATCAGCTACTGACTTCCCTCCCTGTGTGAGCTGGAGGAATTCCACCTCCTTGGCGTATCTGTCGCTGTCAGGGAAATACTCTGAGAGGAACTTTCCCTGGAAGGCCTCCCAAGTGACTGGCTCTCCCCTCTCCTCCATGATAGATTTGGTGCTGGTCCACCAATGTTCGACCTCCCTAATGAGCATGTACACTGTGAAAGCCAACCTGTTCTCCGCTGGACATGTTTTTGCATCAAAGATCCTCTCTAGATCCTTCAACCACTGATCTGTTGTGTCAGGGCTCGTCTTCTCGTTGAACTTCACGGGATGGTGTTTCAGGAAGTCTTCCAGACTCCACTCCCTGACTGGTGGTCGTGGCTCAGGGCCAAACACAGGGGCAGCCGCCCTGTTCTCCTCCAGCTGGCGGAGGGCTTCCATATGCTGCCGATGAGCATCCTCGGCAGCCACCCTTGCAGCTTCCATTTGCTGCATCACCAACTGCTGCTGCTCTAGCGACGCTGCATAGATGCCTCGTGCTGCTGCATCATCGTTGTACTTTGCTGCGTCATGGCAGCTACCATTGCCTCGATAGCCCTGGCGATATCGAGCACGTCACCCTGGGACGATTGCGAAGTCCTACGAGGAGGTGCCATAGTTCACTAGCACACAGAAAATCACTTGGTTAGGCTTGATAAAGGCAAGAATTTTAACTAAGTACTCAGAGACACACAGAGAAAGCTAAGCGGATACCCAAGTCCACAGACCTAAGGAATGACCGTTCTGATACCATAAATATAACGCCCCATTTAATTTAAAGCGCAAAATTAAAGGAAACGTCACACAGAGATAACAATGTAGCGTAGTCTTGGGGTCCTTAACACAACCTCTACAAACCGAGCACACCACGATGCCAAGGGAACACCAAATAAAGTCTAACAAAAGAGAAATGGGTAGCAAGGCGTAAACAATACATAGGCCATAGCCCTAACGAAAATCATGAAGGAAAGAAATATAAAATCCAGCCCCGATGGCTAAGCAGCGGAATCGCCATTTCCTTGTTGACCGTGGGAATCTCGCCCATCTGCTCCCATCAATTAGATTGATGATCATCGCAAGAAAGAACAGCCACATACAATACAACCATACAAAAAAACGGGTAAGCTAGAGCCAATAACATATGCATCATACAGTCAATTATATTTTCTTCATCCCATACCCACACAACAACCAAGAATGTCATGACTCTTCATTCAATACACTATGACTCAACTTGACTCATCCGGATACGTATAACCTGGTCGGATTCAGCGGATGCCCGCACTTGTGGTGGATACCTCTGCTCACCCCCGAGCTGCTCACCCCCGAGCAAAGTGTTACAAGTGTTACGATGGATCAATTTTCCCTCACCACAAGGTTAGCCCTTAATGAATTTCAGGCCTCCTGCTACTCTCACCACAGGAGTCAGTCCGCTCTAAGTGAGACTAACTGGCTCCTTAGAGTGTCGGGATGCAACCTTAACTTGAATCCTTACCTAGTTATACAGATGGGGCACCACCATGGACACCCACTAACAGGGGCCATGGAATTACGTCCCGACCACTAAAGCGCGAGCGAGACCCCTCAACTTGAGCGAGGTGCTGGGCGAGACAGTGCTATGATTGGATGGTTGTTTGTTTCTGGATGATCTGTTTTGGTTGGGTATGAATGTATGATGAGGGACATGTATATAATGGAGTATGATGTATACGTAGCATGATTCATGAATTATAAATGATGGGTTTGGTATGAAAGTTGGCATGTGAACTAAGTTAATTGGTCATTGTTAAAGTGGCATGAAAATGTGATGAATGGAAATCCTATGAAAATGGATGGTTTATGATGAGTTGAAACGGGTTGGGCCTAGAACATGAAAGACTTTGACTTTAAAGGTTGGTACAATTAATGTATGCTTATGCATGGTGAATATTCTTTGGTTGTGTGAATGTGGTTGGTAAGTGTCAGTGCATAATTCCTTGGAGTCTCTAGGTGAGACTTTCAGGGTCGCGCTTTAGTGGTCGGGACGTAATTCCATGGCCCCTGTTAGTGGGTGCCCATGGTGGTGCCCCATTGTATAACTAGGTAAGGATTCAAGTTAAGGTTGCATCCCGACACTCTAAGGAGCCAGTTAGTCTCACTTAGAGCGGACTGACTCTTGTGGTGAGAGTAGCAGGAGGCCTGAAATTCATTAAGGGCTAACCTTGTGGTGATGGAAAATTGATCCATCGTAACACTTGTAACACTTTGCTCGGGGGTGAGCAGCTCGGGGGTGAGCAGAGGTATCCACCACAAGTGCGGGCATCCGCTGAATCCGACCAGGTTATACGTATCCGGATGAGTCAAGTCGAGTCGTAGTGTATTGAATGAAGAGTCATGACATTCTTGGTTGTTGTGTGGGTATGGGATGAAGAAAATATAATTGACTGTATGATGCATATGTTATTGGCTCTAACTTACCCGTTTTGTTGTATGGTTGTATTGTATGTGGCTGTTCTTTCTTACGATGATCATCAATCTAATTGATGGGAGCAGATGGGTGAGATTCCCGCGGTCAACAAGGAAATGGCGATTTCGCTACTTAGCCATCGGGGCTGGATTTTATATTTCTTTCCTTCATGATTTTCGTTAGGGCTATGGCCCATGTATTGTTTACGCCTTGCTACCCATTTCTCTTTTGTTAGACTTTATTTGGTGTTCCCTTGGCATCGTGGTGCGCCCGGTTTGTAGGGATTGTGTTAAGGACCCCAAGACTACGCTACATTGTTATCTCTGTGTGACGTTTCCTTTAATTTTGCGCTTTAAATTAAATGGGGCGTTACAAATTACAATTTTGAGATGTCAAAAATATTGTATCTATTGCAAAATAGTTATTACTTTTAGATATTTATTTTAATATCTATTTATAAACAGAACAGTTGTGAGTATCATTATTGTTATTGTAAAAAAATAAAAAATATATATTTTTTATTAAATTAAATTTAATTAAAATTAAAAATATAATTTATATTTTATTAAATTAAATTAAATTAAATTTATATTATATTTTTTATGTTTTATAATTTTATTTAAAAAATTTATATTTTTTTAAATATTTATATGTATGCATGCATTTACGTGTATCTGCAAATTTTAAAAAAGTTCATTAATATTTTTCAAACAGATATTTAACCAATAAATGAATGGGTAGTAGATGAATTTTTTTTTTCTTCACGGACATCAAGTTTCAAACAAATTTCTAACGAATAAACAGGTGAATAACAGATGAATTTTTTTTGTAAGTCAGGTAAGATAGCATGTAAAAAATACTTTTTTAGAACCCAACCCCATTGATATCCCTATCTACCGTCACGTACAAAATACACTAGTAATTTCTTTATAAGTTTTCACGCTTTGGTTAAGCTCAATTTTTAAACATTTTTCCCATTCACTTAAAAACTTCGTTCAAAATCTTATATTATTCTTCTTGAAGTAACCAAATACGCTCAACTTATATTTAAATTATGAAAAAAGTTATTGGACACCATTTAACAACTTTTATAAAATAAAAATTAATTTTTATATTAAAAAAAAAAAGAATGAATAGTAATAAAAAATAGTATCCAATAGTAGTAAAAAAGATATAATGTCAAAATATCAGGATGCTTAAATTAAAACGCCTCATAAACTAAACTCGTTTTCAAATCAAGGCTATAAATGTCCTTGCATTTCCATTTTCTACACTTCAGAAAAATAAATCTCAAAATAATTTCATTTTGTAATATTCCAAAATCTATATTATAAACTTAAAACTAACATTTGACAAAGTTATGGTATTGAAACATTATGTATGTATTGAAACATTTAAAATTATGGTACTTCTCACTTTGAATTATCAGTTGTTTTCGAATAGGGTTAAATATGATTTTGATTCTTTAATTTTCATTGAATTTTAGAATTAATCAATTTCAAAATTTTAAACCAATTTAATTTTTCATCTTTCAAAATACATGAATTTAATCAAATTTTGTTAAATTGATTTGATATTTCGTACGTATTTTAAGATTGTATTTATGTTATTTATACTGTTTGACACATTTTTACTTTAATGTTAAGTCAAATACTCTTATGAAACGTGCTTGAAATGTCAAATAAACTTAACAAAATTTGATTAAAAAGACTAAATTCACGTATTTCGAAAGATGAAGAACTAAATTAGTTTAAAGTTTTGAAATGGACTAATTCCAAAATTCACACAAAAAACATATTTAATCCTTAATTATATTATGCATTTACTATGGAGTAGGAGTAAAATAAAGTCCACAACTATTTTATCGTAATAAACACATTAAATTTTATAAACTTCACCAAGAAATCTTCGGGGACAGATTAAAGGGAACTGAGAATTACTTTGTGGAGGGAATGGAATATAATTATGAAAGTAAAGTAGATTCAAGCCATTCAAAAGTGTAATTTACTTTTCTTTTTATACAGATAAATGCAAATTCTCGACTCTTGTAGTAGATTTTGTTCCTACATTTAATTTTCTTAGAAAAAGTGATTTCCAAGAGGTAACTGTATGGTTAATTCTTCCAAATATTAATATTAGTGAACAGACATCAAAATGATATTAACCATGTTCACATACAACAAACAGTGAAGGCTTTCTTTCTTGTAAAAAAAAACCCTAGAAAATGGTTGAAGACAGAACCACTTATAATACCATAACTATCTTGCTTTTCTCTCAAAATTCAGTAACAAGTAATGCAATATAAAGAAAAAAAGTAATGCAATATAAAGAAAAAAAAGGTAAACATGCAAGGATTATCTTGTATTTCGTGGATATATTGCCTCAATAGAACCCTGAAAATTTGGTTCCAGAAAAATATAATAAAAAATAAAGGGCAACAAGCTCCTACGGTGAATTTCAAAAGGGTCATTCATCAATCAAAGTTCAGTTCCACCTTCAATAAACCCATTTTAAGAACATCAATGAAGAACTATTTCCTATATTAGATGGTGTTTTGTGGCTGAATGAACCCTAATTACCCCTCCCAATGAGAAAATTCTGACATCTTACAAGCCACCATAATAGAACAATCTGCTGTTCTACAGATTTGGTAAAAGGGGTTCAATCAGCAATGATTAGAGAAGAATGGATATCTAACCTGATCGACCTTCTTTTCTGCCACCTATTCTAGAAAAAGGTTTTTGCTTCTCATTTAAGTTCTTATCAAATCCCCCTTCATTTCTGGTCACAATCCTCAGAGGATGGGCTTCTGTGTTGAATACCCATTCATCTAATGGGATGACTGAAGAAGGCGAGAAGAGAAGATAAAAATACTTCAGGGTCTCTGCAAGAAAGAAGCTTTGCATCATGTTGTCTTTGACTCCACTATTAACCTGAGAAATTTGAACAAGTGATGCTAAATGAGTAAGCAAAATAGTTGCCAGGAATGTTAAATGGGTCAAGCATTAGACAAACATCAAAGGAAGCAAGAAAGAAAATTGGCAGAAATCATTGGAGTAAGAAGCAATGACTCATGTCAACAATGCCAAGAATTTTACTAGGACAGAAAAAGAAGAAGAATAAATAAATAAATAAAATTCTTTAAGTTAAAATTGACTTTATGTACAAGTTAAAAATTAAAAATTTAGGGAAGTCAAAAGGAGAAAACTTCTACAAATTAGCTTATGCATAAACTAATTTTAACATCTGGACAGTCATTTCATTTCTTCTACTTATTTTTCTGTCTTAGAAGTCTATCTAAACAAGCCTTAGGAAGAAAAAATTAAATGAGTTTGTTCATAAGCTAAGTTTCTTTTTTTTTAGTTTATGCATAATTTGTATAAGTTGTCATGAAAATTTTCTAAATTCCTGTTTTTTAACTTGTGTATCAGTTAATTTTAGTTTATAAAGAAAATCTTTTCATTTCTTTTCCTTCCCAATTTTCTCTATTTGAAGTGTTTATGGAAAGATTTGTCCAAAACCTAAAAACAACATAATTTTCAACACCTATGGCCTATGAAAATAAGTTAAGCATTTAATTGAGAAAAACACGTAGAATGTCTCTATCTCATCTATCAAAGTGCCTAGTTCAATAAATGCTTTCACTGATGAACCAGACCGGAGAATTCAAACTTTTTATAGGAAGTACTGAATACAAAAAACGCATTATTAGGTGTCCAATAGAAGTGCGCTTACATCCTTCAGTCCAACATAGCCTGACTCTATGCGGGAGTTCTTCTCAAAAGCTTGAAATATATTCCAACCCCATTCTTGGTATGTTTTGTTGCCAGTTAGACGCCAAAGGTAAAAGAGGGACTCAACTGTCTCAGGCCTCAGTATGTTCCATGACGTGCCCACACTCATGTCCTTCAAATTCAAAAATAAATTTCAGATGACACACATTTCAAACTTCATGGCACAAATAAACTAATAACTAACCTGCCCAGAATGAAAGAAATAGTTCTCTCCAGCCAATTTTGTTGGAGTTGATTGGTAGAAGTTATAACATGTCCAAGCAAGCTGCAAAGAAAGGTACATATCATCAGTGATTACCTCATATTGATACCATTGCACGATAAAATATCCACATGCACCGAAGAAGTAATGCATAGTGTGATTCCATACAGGTCGTCTCATATAAAAGCATCACACACTGCCACTACTTCCACTCACATTTCATAATTATAAGAATGACAACAAAATTCTTAGTTATAGCTCAACAAATGTTGAAAGTCCCACATCAACTAAAGATAAAGTCAATTTACAATATATATAAGTGGATGCAAACCTCCTTTTACAAGCCAGTTTTATAGGATTCAGTTAGACTTAAAGTCCACTTCTTAACATGGCATCAAAGCCATGAGTTTGAACCTATCCTGGCAAGATTTGTTGTTTGTTAGGCCTACCGTATCACCCACTATCGGACTACCCATTAATCCTCAGTCTCATGTTCAAGATGTATATACCTCGGCATGAGAGGGGTTGTAAGTTCTAAATTGACTACTTAGAGCATATATGTGGGTGCAAATCTCACCTTACAAACCCATTTCATGGGATTAACTTAGGCATAAAGTTCACTTCTTAAACATGATGTTAGAGCCTATCCTAGCAAAATTTGTTATTTGTTGGATCTATTGTTCCACCCGCCATCGAACCACCTATTAATGTTTAGTCCATGCTCGAGATGTATATATACGGTGTGAGGAAGGTGTGTTGGAAGTAAGACATTGACCAGAAATAAGACCAATTTACAATATATAAATGGATGCAAACCTCACTTTACAAGCCGGTTGAGTTAGGCTTAAAGGCCAATTCTTAACAACAAATTTTCTGTTTTAAACCAATGATAAACTCCTTGCGTGAAGAAAGGCAAAACAGATTGCCTAAGAGTAAACAAAGACAGAGACATCCATCCCTCTCAACACTTTAAAATAGGCTTTGAAAATGCATGCTAATTTGCCCGAGATCATACATAATAACATATAAATGAAAATGATAACATCATGATTTGATTCCAAGCAGCTGTTTTCATATCAGCATAGCAAATCCTAAGCAGAAAAAAATTACAAAGCTTGTATAGGTGTGAAGAGCATATGTAAATTGACAGATCAAGACCAAAACTCAGTCAATCAACAGAACAAGTACATAAGGGTTTATTAAATTAAATAGGCTATCAAAATATACCTCTTCTGCAAGTGACAGAAACTTCTGTGAATCCTCAGCAGCACTGTAACCAAATGATCCCAACGCAATCATTCCCGGAGCAAAGCATGCTAATTCATCCATCTGCAGGTACACAATTGAATGAAAATTTATGCCAAAAGCAGCACCTCATATGGTAAACACTAAACATGACAATAAAAGTACTGTAAGAGTGATATTATCATACTTTGTCGGTGAGAGATCCTCCATTCTTCTCACATATATAAGCAAAAGAAGACGGTGTTGATCTCCGAATCAAACTTAACAGACCTTTCATTGATTTCTCCCACATATCTCTGCTTTCACAATTCCCAAAAGAAATGGACGAAAATATGAGTTAAAGAATACTTGCACTTACTCAATATTTATGTGAAAGAAAAATTGAAATGATTTGGCCATTAAAATTCTAAAGACTAACATAGAAATTCTCTCACCAATCCAAGGAAATAAAATTAGATTTTACCTAATACTGTCTATTAAAATGACATGGATTCAATTATGAATTCATCAATTAACATATCAACCCAAAGGGCAGAAGACGTGATAATCTTCATGCATTATTCTCACCTATAATGTTTTACGACCGATGTTTTATTCCCTTGTATCCAAACTTTGAGCAAGTATTCATAAAAACTGCAACAAGATTGTGTCAATCACCAATAGCCCAAATTAAAAAATACAGATAAAATTATTAGAATTCAACAAAATCAAGATCATATGAATAAATTCAGAAGTTTGCTATGATCATATCACACAAAATACCGTTGCTAAAAATTGTATTAATACCTATCACCCATGGCACCAAATGTGACAGGAGAGTAGCCTGCTGCCCCACTATGAGGATTAATGTAGATGGGAAGTAATCCATCATCAGGAAATGTTTTATTTAGCCGGGTAATTACGTTTTCCACCTGAAAAAGCATGGTGCAACCAATCAGTGCACTGCTAGAAAAATGGCTTGCACATGCAATATACAAATGAAAGGCATACTGGCATAAACAAGTAACTTCCTTTAGCTAAAATAGCTCCAAATAATTCTAGTAGCAGTGCTACAAACAGTGTGGCATCAATTTAGCATATTTTAACACTAAAGTTTTCCACCACTGCAATGTCTGCCTGTAACTACATCTCTTTTCAACCAACATAAATGTAAATCATCACTCCAATCTAGTCCTTTGAAAAAATAGAACATATAGAATGAAAGTTAAAAACCTTCTGCTGATACTTTGGGTCTCCAGTCCTTTGAGATAGAGCAATGAATTCAAGTTGTTCAGTACCAGAATCTGCCAAGATACTCTCACCCTTAACAAAATACAAACAAAAAGGAATTAGAGACTGTGATGAGGGTGTCAATGATACTTGCAGTATCAAGTAACAAAAATCCATGCCTTTAAATACAAGTGGGATGAAATACTGCTTTTCTACAATGGAATAAAATAGTAATTTCATCACCAATACTCAGCCAAAAATATCCCATAGGTGTTCCTTTGCTATGCACATAAAATTCTATTAGTTGGACATCTCACATCATCTAGAAATTTGGCAAAATATGTAAGTGGGAGATGACCGTGTTAGAAACTAGATTTTTTTTAATAAAGGTAGACCAAAACTCAAATTCTAAAAATAGTATTAGAATCGACACTAATGTTTGTTGTTGGACCTATGGACCCTCTCATAATTGACTTTTCATCATTGGACCACTAGCAGATGTCAAGTCATATAAACTTCACACTTGAGTCCAGTTACGGGCATAAGATGAGTGTGTTGAAGATCACACATTATCTAAAATATGACCAAAATATAATGTATAAATTGGGACAACCTTCACTTTAGAAGTAGGTTTTGTATGGTTGAGTTAGACATGATCGCAAATTAGAAGACTGTAAATATACCACTTTATGATTCTTAGATAAAAGACCAAGCTAAAGCTAATTTTGAAAGGATAGACTGCTCAAAAGCAAAAAGGGAACTTCTTGAGAACCGTGTTAAAGCAAAAAAAAAAAACGTGCACCCAAAATAAATTTTGTTTTCCATTAAATACTCATCCAAAACTGCCTTGAATAACAGATGTATTTTCATCAATTGCTTGAAAACCGGTCTGAAGCATGAACATAAAAAATAACTTGTAACTATAATATCAAAGCTTAAAAAATAAGACCAGAGATTGTATAAGCCATCAAAGTCACATCTCTTGGCTCTAAGGGGGTGTTTGGTAAAACGAAAATTTTTAGTTTCCTGGGTGTATGAAGTTAGGAAAGTATGTTACCCTTATTTGGTTTGCTTTTTCATAAAATAACATTCCCATGAGACAGTTTTTCGAGAAAGGGCTTTAGCGAAGTTTCTCACAAAAAGCATGCCCATGGGAGAAGGTCGGAAATTAACATTCACAATTAAAAACAAAAATTTACTAAAAAAAATATCATGTTACTTTTATTAAATCATTTAATGTAATAACAAGTCAGATTGTGATAAAAATAACACATCACCTCCTAATTTAAAAAAAAAAATTGTATAAACATTTCCAGCACATTTTTCACCAACCAAATAAAATTTAATCATTCCTAGGTATATCATAATTTCCAATTAATTATCCCCAGGAATTCCTGGGGATGACAAAAAATTCCTCCTAGCTAACAACCCTAAGGATAATAAAAATGTAAACAATTCCAAGTAGTTAAAATCAAGGACTACATTCCATTGAAGTAATATTCCAAATCCCCTGGTATTCAGTAAGACTGAAATGCATAAACAAAATTCTAAAATTTACCCCAGTCCAACTAGGGTTGTGTGCTCGTCCATGTGACAAGTTAATGATGTTGTAAGGAATTCCAGTAGGCGTATTCCATGCAGGCAGTAATCTGTCTGCAATTTCTCTAGCTTTGTCAAGGAAAACTTTGTCGCCTGAAAGATCATATGCACTAAGAAGACCACCTACTACTCTGGATTGTGGTGGAAATAGACCAATGAAGAAAAGTAATAAAATATTATTAGTTGTCTAACACTGGTTAAAAAATATAATTTGGTCAATGGGGAAGGGACTTCAACTGCAAAGTAAACCTTATAAAGTAACCTTATGGTTGTCTCAAAAACACTTGCTTCATAGTCCTTGTTAAAATCCAAAGAGTTCGCAACCCATCTGTCAGAGCAATTTCTCATTATGACAAGGAATGCAACAAAATACAACCAAGAGTATTTCACTAAAACATTAAACAGATGAATATAGCAAGAAACTAAAATAAATACAGATAACTACTATGTGTCCATTCAGAAAAAGAAAATTCAGCAATGAAGAGTGAGTGTAGGGCAAATAAATACATATCAGAAATCTTAGGAGTTGAACTATATGGCATGTAGTTGCCCTGGGCAGAGCATTAAAAATTGAAAGAGAAAAACAGAAAACAAATAAACTGAATTTTCTACTCAGCATGCAAGTATCCTCGCCAAATATAACTTTAGAAACCTCCCTACTATTGATTCCAAACATAGGGTGAGAGATATGAGTGAAGTAAAAATGACAAGATTATAAGTTCATATTATTAGAGTCACAAGGTGCACTCACTCTCGTGCCTTCTGAAACTGCTCATTGAGACCCATAATATATAGCGTATCAAGAGAATCTACTAATGTTGCTCCAAGACCTCCAAAGCTATTGACACCACTCTTTGATTGAGGCTAGTGGCACAAAAAAAGTTAATTTCAAAAAATATTAATTTAGAGAATGGATAAAATAATTATATTTTAGATGATTATGCAATGAAAGAAAAAGTGGGCCATCTATTAGCCTACTAATGGCTTTGAGGCATAAATGCATAATCCTTATTTTTTTGTCACATCGATCATAAACTGTTGTTACATGTTTTAGAACGGAAGAAAAAAATACAAGAGAACTAAAGCCTCATATGGCAAGACCTCCATGATATTTACATCTATGGAAAGAAACTGAACTTGAAGCCTTGCAACAGATACTTTAGGCATATTGAAAGAACACAAAATGGAAAATACTTATAAAAACTATCATTAAATAAAGAGTGAAAGGTTGATGAGTTCATAATAGAGAATCACATACCTGAAGTTCATCCTGGCCCCATGCATACTTTTCATAAGATCCCCAAGCATGAAGCATTGCTTCTTTTACTTTTTCCCTCCTCTGGATATCAATGGGGTCATCTAGCACCTCTTTAATGGACTTGGTAACTTTAGTACTCAGGTCAATCTTCCCAGAAGTATCTTGTTTGTTATTTAACTCACCCAGCTGCAATAAGTGTAATTACTTAGCTCCCAAGAAGATTAAAAGAAAAAAAGTTTCGTAACACAATATTACATTCATCAAATAAGAATCCTTGGCCGTAGAAAGAACTACAACAAAAGTATTATACTAGCTAATAATAGCTTTATGCAAGATTGAATGCAAAATGAGAGTTCACACAGGAGGATTTTATTAAGAAGTATGGGTTTCTAGTGTGAGGTTTACAAGGCCTTGGGCTCTCCAACTACAAGCAGCTAGCTTTTGCAGTGAGGTTTTCCTAAGGCTCTATCAGATTTCAATCAGATTAAACCAGTATTCATGTAGGAAATGCAGTATATGTAAATCCTATCTCATCGCTTGTGTTTATTCTTTCCAAAACAAAAGTGAAATGCTTCTTGGTAACAACAGACAGGGCTAAATGTAGCAGAAGAGTCAACACACCCAAAATCTGATAGTCTCTTACCAAATGTTGCAAATCAGTCACTTCTTTCCGCAGCTCAGAAACTTCAACCTGTATTTAGCAGATGCGTTATACACCGAAGTTTAAAAAAAAAAAAAAA
>Ga0214545_1011128_pt1 | contig 12582 bp, 6 predicted proteins | sample CNSS4metaG_FD_160064 | JGI IMG/M metagenome (GOLD analysis project Ga0214545, IMG submission 160064) | Root nodule microbial communities from cowpea collected in UCLA plant growth center, Los Angeles, California, USA - CNSS4 | ecosystem: Host-associated > Plants > Roots > Nodule | place: USA... | reverse complement strand
AAATTTATAGTATTATAAATATATATATATATATATATATATATATATGTGAATATTTTAAATATAATGATATATTAGTGTATAAATTATTGCCTCTAAATTCTTATAAGTATACTGTAATAAATAAATAAATAGAATTTTTTTTTCGTCACAGTGCCCGCCCCGCCCCGTTGCCATCCCTACTTGTGAGTATGCGTTATTCGATCTCTCTGTTCTCCAATCTTCATTTCTCAATCCGTCTTTCTTTTTATTTTACATTTTATTAATGGTTTACTGTGAGAAAAACTTTATGGTCTGATATGAAATTTTAATTTCTTTATTATTCAATATCCATAAAATTAATTTTTATTTTCTTTTTAAATATATAAATAATGTATATATATATATTAATAAAAACAATATATAAATTTAAATTTAAAAAATATATATAAATATATATAAAAATTAAAATTAAAAACCATGGGAGAGTCGTGGCTCCCCTTGGTCACAAAGAAGTTCCGCCATTGCACATACCTATTTTCATTGAAAAATTCATCCTCATTCTCATATCAAACTTTTGTCTCGTCCCATCCCCACCGGATAACAGGTATACTCGTACCCATATTCATACCCGCTTTCTTACAATAAAATAAACATAATATTATCAAATATTTAATATTAAGAGGATGGTTGTTTCTTCGATATCAAACATTTATAAAGAAATTATAATTGTATACATTTCAAATTAGAATACCAAATAAAATTTCATGACAATCAAAACATTCATTAAATTTGCAAACATTTTTAAATTTATTGACGGACCTAGTTGAAATTCATGGCACGTGTCACACACAGGGACTTGACACGTGGCATTTTTATTATTTTTTTAAAATTAAAAAAAATTAAAATTAAAAAAAAATTAAATTTTTTTTAAAAAAAATCAAAAAAACCACAGATTGACACGTGACACGTTGACTAACGGCGTTAGTCAACTCTGTTTGAAAGGGACCTAATTGAATCAATTTTCAAAAGTTGGGATGCAATTGACACTTTTTTAAAACCGGGTACCTATTTGACACTTTAGCCCCAAACTGGGTACTAGACGAGTAATTAAATCAACTAATAATAATAAAATTTTGACATACATATTCTATCTTTTGAACTTCAATATATGTTGGATGGTGGTAAAATGAAATTCATGGCAATTACATTAAATTTTTATATTATAGTAAATAAATTTTATTTATATAATTATAGTGACAAAATTATAGTATGACAATGAGTTTAGAAAATAAAAAATAATTATATTAAATATATCAAAATAGTATTCTACATGATAAAGATAAACAACACATAAAAATATTAAAAAATTATCAAATGTGTGTCTTAGAAACAATTTGAGAAACTATTGAATGAAATTACATAAAGGAAAGCAAATACATAATTAAGGGTATGATAAAATGAAGAATACTTTAGAGATCTAAGAAAACTTTTCAAATATAGCATAGTCAATGGTTGAGAAATAACGAAAGTTATTTTAGCGAAAAAAAAAATAGTTCTTCAAATTAAACAAAAATTAATAATAATAGAGAAAAGAAGATAAATTTTTTATATTACCCACTAAATGAAAGAGTTATGCTATTGAATACTTAAATTTAGAGTGTTAAAAATTCTCATGTAAAAGGAGAATAGACAATAAATAAAAATATTAAAAAGGAATAGAAATATTCAAATGTGAGACATAAAAAATATTTAATTGACATACATCATTTGAACATAATTGCATAAAAGTTATGATAATATAAAAAATATATTGGAGATGCAAATAAATTTTATGAAAAACTAAATAATTATAAGAAATAAATAATAGAAAGTGTGTAGTAATATATATATATATATATATATATATATATATATATATATATATATATATATACACACACACACACATGTATAAATTTACTTAAATGACTATGAATATTTTAATAATTTAAATGGAGACGGGTATTATGGCGAGTATGGGGATGGGGATAGGGCAAATATGAATATCCACATACTCATCCCCATACCCATCGCCATACCCAATTGATAAAATTGGGGATTCCTCATACACATACGCATACCCATACCAAGTCAATACGGGAATTTTCCGTCAAAACTAGGATAGGTTCGAACAATACCTATGGGGATGGGTTTATTTGCCATCCCTAATGGGGAAGAAAAGTCTTGTAGTGATGCAAGAGGATAAGGTAGGTAGCTTTTATATCTTGAAAGTTTCCATTGTGACAAGATTTATTTTGTTTGTCTCTTCTATTTATGTTTGGTAATTGGACTTGAACATCGTCCTGGTGTGTTTATAAATACAGACCTCATGTCCTTATTTTAGACATTGAGTGGAGACACATTTATTAGAGAAAGATGTAGACATGTTAAGACAAAGTGTTGTGAGGCTCAAGAAAGATGCTTTCATTGTAAATCTTATGTCTAGAGGTTGTTGGGATTGCATTACAATATTCTATAAGTAACTGAACTCTCTCATGAGGTTGGATGTAATCAATTCTAATTCTCTATAGTTTTACTTGGATATTTTCATTCAATTTGTTTTGTGAGTTAGTTTGTGCTTATTCTTGGATGAACTAATCACGCGTCTTATTTAACTAGCTTGTGATTGAGTGAGAACTAGTTTCAAGTTGTGGTCCAACTAATTCTCCTCCTGCTTTTAGATGCTAGGAATAAATCTAAGGTTTTAGGTGGTTATAAATGCAGGTGGTTCATTCAAGTAATCACTAAGGAATCATACTGAAGTTTGATGATCTTAGGCTTTAGGTGCCAAGAATAGACCTATAGTCATTGAGGAATGGTTTGTGTAAGTACATAAATAAGATCATTAGTGATGCCATGGAAAAGGATGAGATGAAATCCATTCATAATCTCTACTCCGCTCAATCTATATAAACTATCAATATTTTCCAAATACAAAAACCCAAAAACAAACTACCAACATGCTTGCTAAATCCTTATGGATATGATAACCCTCATTTGGCTGTACTACAAATGACTTGGTGCACTTGCCAATAGGTCACACAATTGAATAACTCTTTAAAAACTTGATAATGTGTGATGTTGGGGATTTTGGGGCTCAAGCCCTATGGATATAAAGGCTCAACCTAAGTTTACCCGCATCAAGTTTTTGGCACCGTTGTCAGAAGTTTAGTTCAAGTATTTAGTATTTCTAACCATTCTTTTTGTATATATGTAGATATCTAGTAAATATTGGGTCTGTATAGTTGTAAAGTTTCATTTTTGTACTTTTGTATTGTCTTAGTTTTAATTTTTGGTTTGCTCTTACATATATATCTTCAATTTCTGTTTCGCTCTCAAACATATCTCAAACAAAAGGTAAGTTCAAAAGATACGTACATGCATTCTTTTTTGGAATCTTTGTGTATTTTCTGCTATTGAAAGGAAAATTCTATAGAAAATCTGCTCTTAAGTTGAAATTTGTCAACTTTGATCTTTGATGCTTGTTTGACGCATGACTTTCTCCATGGTTATCCAATTAAGCTAATTCTTTTTTTTAATGTTTTTTATTCAATTATCTTTAATTTGAATGTAAAAACATAATTTTTTGGAGGTTTGTAGAAGATGCAGTTTAATTTCAAAAATACCAAACAAATTGTAAATGACAACTTTGACCTTTGCTGCTTGTTTGATGCACAACTTTCACCACAATTATCCCACTTGGTTGATTCATTTTGCATTACATTCTTGATTCCATGATCTTTGATTTGAATGTAAGATCATATTTTTTGGATTTTCGTGGAAGGTGCATTTTTGGAAAAACCAGACAGATTGTAGAAGTTTTGATTTTTGATTTTGAGTGTGTTTTAGATTTTGAACTTGTGAAATTAGATGTTGTGATTTTTAGTCCAATTTTGAGCATTGAACTTAAAGGAAGTATTGAATGAAATTTGAACAGAACCTTAATAACTTGTTGTAATCAACAAAGGCAAGAACATATCAAACTCAAATTTTAGTGTTAAGCAGAAAATTTGCATGGAACTTTAATTTTTTTTTTTTTGGAGAAAACTTCATCTTTGAACAATTTAGAAATGAAAAGTAAAAACAAGGCTATGAAAGATAAAAAAGACAGTTCTTCTTAAACAAGTGAGATGACTGATTAAACAAATAAAGGAGATGACAAAATCATCATTTAAGGTTTTGGTGTGGGGCCTTGCGCTTTAAGGATATTGTGCCATGCATTTAGAACCTAGGAAATTTTCTAGATTTCTCATTCCACCTGCAACATGGGGAGTACAAACTAAACCTGCGTTTCTAACCTTATTCCTCACATTTATTTTTAGGAAAAGATCATGAATAGCCTTGAGCTCATCTTGAAACATTTTATAGAGTTTGCGCAAACAAGTTAATTGGAATAAAGTTTTGAATCTTTGACCCTCGCTTAAAACACACAACTAGTTAGTACTGAAGTTGGCCAAACAAGTCAAGAACATGAATTAGAAACATAAATTGTCAGGGGACATAGCTCATATGGTAGAGCGCTCGCTTCGCATGCGAGAGGTACGGGGTTCAATTCCCTGTGTCTCCAAGTTTTATAAATTGAAGTTATACAAGAAATATTTTATACATTATTTTTCCAATTTTAACTATTCAATAAATAATATTTTTTAAAGAAAATAATTATCATGATAATTTTATTGTTATTTTTTAAAATTATTTATGTTTTAAATTAAAACAATTATTAATAACAAACTAGTCATCAATTTTTCAGTATTGAAGCTGACTAAGCATATCATGAACTAAAGCCATGACAGAGAGGATGCTGAAGTCTCTAAATTTAAAGATGATGAGTTCTTTAACTAGGTGGTTTGGTCTAGGAGCCAATTAGAAGATCATGATGCGGAGGAAGATTGAAACAAAAAAATAGAGTTCTTTCTAAATTTTTGCACTTTTAAATTTCTGCATTTAGTTTCAGTCTTTCATTTTTGTTTTTTCTTTGAATTGTTGCATAAGTATAGGCATGGACATTTTGGACAGCTGATATCTTTTAGAATTGCATATAAACTCTTTCTAAACTTTTGGTTGGAATAAGAACTAGGAGAAAAACTGGAAAAATCTTTTTGAACTTTAAAAGCCTCAAGGAATTGTAAAATCAAGAAAGGTGGTAAGTCCTAACGCTTAAATTCTCAAGATGCATTGCAAATAGAATTCAAAATTTAACATAATGAGTAAATCCACATAGTAGGAGGAGTGAACCAAACACTAAATGTGATATGGTTGAGGCATTTGTGTTGAGTAATTTCACTGGTTTTGATTTCTATTAAGCATGAGAAGTATGGAAAGGATCGAGGCAAGTTCTTTGTTGAATATTTTTAGATTAGAGCCAAACAACTAACTCATCATAAACTGAATTGAACCTCAACTTTACATACATGCACCCTAAGCCTGAAAATGTGAGAATCCTACCTTTTTTACTGATGGGGGAGATAGAACAGTATGTGTGTGTTGTCAAAACCAAAATGGAAGTTGTTATGAATGAAATAGGAAGAAAGGTCAAGGGATATCAACAAAAATACAAAAAAAGAATGAAAAAATAGTAATGTAGTCCAAAGGGCTGAATGGAAAAGTTGATTCACATGTAAGGGATAGATGAACAAATGCCAAACAAGGTTGGAAAAGAAAGAAAGAAACCCATGTCATTTGCATACTGTTAAAACTCCTTTATCAGTGAGTTTTGATTGTCATGAAAAAACATATTTTCTTGACACCCCAGCCACATTACAACCCTTCAAAGACCTTAGTGATCCATGCTAATTGTGTGTACCTAATGATTTGAAACAAAAATACAAAACTAAGTGGAAGCTTGCAAGGTTGCATAAAGTGAACCACTCAATTGGGGAGGAAAATCTTTTGCACTTAAATGAGAATTTTAATGAGAGACATTGTGTTAATTCAAAACTGTGTAATGATTTTGCATTTGTATCTTGATATTTTGAATGAACATCATTTAGTATTGTGAGCAATGCCTTGATATTTGATATGAGTTATTGGGCCAACTAATTTTGCTTCTTTAGTGATTATGTATGCAATGAACCATTTTGTACCAACTAATTTTGTGATTTGTTTGAGAACAAACAAAGTTCTAAAGTGGAGGTGTAGTGATAAGTGGCCAAATTATGTGAATTGTAAGATAATTATAGCACTTATCTTGTTTTGAATTTGTTTAAACTTAGCTTAATCCAACCATATTTAGTTTGTTTTGCCATTTTAAGCATTAACACAAAGTTAAAGTAGAAAAATAGAGAAATTGGATTAAAATCATTCAATGTTGGTCAAATTGTGACTAATGCAGCTGAGTTGCAGAATCGAGGCTCGAGCCATAAAGCAAACCCATTGCAAAAGGAAATCTCAAACACTAAACTTTAGGCTAAGCCATGAAGACTCCTTCCTTTCTTAGGAGCTAAAGCATGAGAGGATGAAACTTTTGCCATAAAAGGAAACCCTCATGAGGAGGAAACCTCAAACACCAACTTGTGGTAGGATCTGGAATATAACTTTTACAGCTCGAGCCCAAAATGTGGGGTTTAAGCCCTAACTAAGGTGGTGTGGAAGGACCTGGAACAAAACTTACGTGGCTTAAGTGCCAAAGTTGGAGTTGAGCACCACCCTGGACAATTTATAAATACAGACCTCGTGTCCTCATTTACACATTGAGTGGAGACATATTTAGTAGAGAAAGATGTAGACACAATAGGACAAAGTTTTGTGAGGCTCCAAAGAGATGCTTTCATTGTAATACTCTATTAGTATTTAAAATCTCTCGTGAGGTTGGATGTAATCAATTATAATTCTTTGTACTTCTATTTGGATATTTATATATGTTTTCATTCAATATGTTTTGTGAGTTAGTTTGTGCTTGTTCTTGGATTAACTAATCACTTGTCTTATTTCATTGGCTTGCGATTGAGTGAGAACTGGTTCCAAGTTGTGGTCCAACTAATTCTTCTTTTGCTTTTAGATGCTAGGAATAGATCTAAGGCTCTAGCTGGTTATAGAGTCTCAATCCTAATGCAGGTGATTCATTCAAGCAGTCACTGAGGAATCATACTGAAGTTTGATGATCTTAGACTCTAAGTGTTAGGAATGAACCTAGAGTTACATTTAAAGAGCAATCCCAAGATAGTGAATGATTTGCGTAAGTACATAAACAAGATCTTGAGTGGTGCCATGGAAAAGGATGAGATGAAATCCACTTATAGCCTCTACTCAACTCAATCTATATAATATATACTACAATCAATGTGTTCCAAGTACAAAAACTCAAAAACTAACTACCAATATAGGTCACATAGTTGAATAACTCTTTTAAAACATGATATTGTGTGACGTTGGGAATATTGGAGCTCAAGCCCTATGAATATAAAATCTCAACCTAAGTTTATCTCGATCATCCATCTACACCAAAACAACAACTAACAAAACAATCAACAAAAAACAATTAGGTGGTGCTCAACGCCTGTGGCCTGATTTATCTAACTAAAGACGTCCAATTGACAATCCCAATTAACAAAGTGAAAAATAATGTCACAAATCAGTTTTCAAAATTCTAGTTCGATTCAACGTGAATGAAGCAAACATCCAAATTTTACTCAAGCTACTCGAAAATAGAAACAAGGTGACTCCTAGGACCCTGAACATCCCACTCAGCAACGCCTTGCACTTGCAACACGAGCATCCACGCTACCCTAGTGCGCCCAACGGTTTCATGACAATGTCTCTACTATCACGATGACTCCCAACGGTTGCTACCAAGCGTCCAACGTTTCCGAGACAATAAGCTCACTATTTTAGTAGCAAACAACGATCTCCTATTAAGGTCCAACAATAACGTGAAAAAGTAGAAATAAACAAAATTTATATACGATGTTCTTAGCCTATTGTCTCACTTTTCCTCATACTTTTTACACCAAAAATGGTTTCCAACACTAAAAATATTCACTTACATGTTTTATTACCAAAATAATGAATTTTTCTAATGAAATGACCATTACACAATAGTTTTCTCATACTTTAAACAAAATAATCTCACTCACCATATAACGACTCAAAATTTATCTCTGACTCCAATTTCAATATTCATTCGTAATCAACACTTAATTCATTCCAATTCTTGTTTATACATAGACAGGACACTTTATCCAATCAGAATTTCAAGCATACAATTAGTTATTCCAATGTTATACCTCACAGATTGCTCGTTTACAACCACATAAAATTTCCTACATTTAAAAAAAAAAAATTGTTTACTTCATATTATCAAACCTTTGAACACTATAAAAAGTCCTCTAATTCTAAAAAACTGTTATACTTCAAAATTATGATAACATATTAAAGTTCATACCAATTGCTTAATTCCAAACACTTCCCACTAATTATACCATGGATTCTCAAAATAATAATTATTTAAGACATCCCACGTATCTCAAATTAATAATCGAATCAAACCAAACATTCTTCCCATGCAAAACATCAATCCAAACCAAGCTTCTAATTCTAAATTCAGATGATTCGAAATGTTTGATACAAACCTTTGAAAACCTTCTCCCTCCATGAGAACACAGAGGTAGATTGCTTTGTAAGGGAAATAACTCCAACACCTAATTTTCAACACAAGAGCATAAATCTTTAAAACTTCAACCTCTATACAACCAATATTTCTACTTTTTTAGATCACCAAAAAGTTTTGATTCTTTAATTGTCTTAGACACATGGAGAAGAAACCTCCACATGGGAAGAAAAAGGGAAAAGAGAAAAACCAATTGTATTGAATAAAAAAACTTATTTAAATAAGGGTTAAATATGTTTTTTTATCCTTTAAATTTTAGTGAAAATTAGAATTAATCCATCTTGAAAATCTTGAACCAATTTAGTCTCTCAACTCTGTAAATGTATGAATTTTGTCCTTTTAACCAAATATTATTAAGTTTATTTGACGTTTCAAACACATTTCATTATAATATTTTAGTTTATTTGTTTACACCGTTGGACACATGTTCGCTTCAATGTTAGTTGAGAAACATGTTTGAAACGTCAAATAAACTTAAATTTTTTTGTTTAAAGGACTAAATCCATGTATTTCTAAATATAAGAGACTAAATTGGTTCAAAATTTCCAAAAAAAATTAATTTCAATTTTCACTGAAAGTTGAAGGACAAAAACATATTTAATCCTTTAAATAAAAAGAAATTATTGGTTTATCTTGATTTACTCATCAATATCCACTCAAAGGTGAAACTTGCTTAAAAAAATTCCAGTCTCAAATCTTAAAAGAAATTACAAATGATTTATAAATTCGAAAATAAAATTTCATAATAGATAAATAATAAACTATTTTAAGTTTATTTATAGTTCCTTTTTTAAATATAGTATTTTCATTTTCATTTAATTCAAAACTTGTACTTCGTAATCAAGTGATATATATAATTAGTGTTGCTCGTCCAATCATATTTTTTTTATCTACAATATTTTAACATGAAATTTTACTAAAACAGAGCAATTTTAACACCATCAAGACGAATTATTTTTTCTCAAGTATTCGTATATTTCTTAGATAATTATTTACATAAAAACAAAATTGAAGTATTGTTATTTTATTTCTCCTATTAGAAACCAAACACAGTCATATTTTCGAAATCTCTCAAGATATTTTCCTTCTTCATGTGTTCATAGTTGGCACCAATGTTATTATAAAGGCGACATTGAAGCTGTCAGATAGTAACACTTTGTTACAGAAAACGTACAAAAAAGACATTACCAGTCTTCAGGTGCTTTCTCTCAAATCACATTTCTCATACTATTCAATTTCATTCTAATATATATGTAATGTCTCACTGTGCAATCAATGATAAAAGTTTTTGTTGTTTTTTAAGCTATGATTCACTCTCACATTTAAGTTTTGTTTTTCCCATACTGGACCCACATATACTTTATTATTTTCAGGGTAATGCATGATCCATAATGATGGAAGTTATTGGGGTTGAAGCGGAAGGAGATCCATGGAAGACACCGAGAAGGAACTGAAGTGTAACAGAAATGAAAGGAGATCCATGAAGTGCTCTCGGCAATGGAGGTTTTGATGAAGATGAAGTAGAGAATTGGTATTATGATATGGAAGGTGGCTAGAGGAGATGAAGGAGAAAATTAGCCAGGTGAACTCTCAATAAGCGTAGAAGAAGTAGAGTGTTCTCAACAACTATGCTTCTACAATGCAAATTCAAGAGTAACCCTTACATATGCATAAGAAGCTATCATTTATAGTAGATTAGCTTTCTTAATGCAATTCAAATTAAGCACAAATGAAACATAGATGTAGTTTGAAGAGCAATCTGAATTTGGAACCGTGTGATGTAGGAAATGATGTATGATGGCGCCAAGTGGCATTGTCACATGCTCCTTGCCATCATCACACTCTCTTGCCCTTGGTCATGCTTAGCTTGCTTGTCTCTACATGTAGCAAATGTCAAGGATTCTTGACCAAGAGGGAAATTGGGCTCGGCCCAATTGATGCACCATGTAATCATAAGTGTTCTAACTTATTTATTGAAAGCAAAGCTTAAACAATGACCCAATTTAAATCTAGACTAGATCTTCCATGCATCAACTCATATTTTAGAGATTTCTTTAACCTATATGAATAAAAGGAAAAGTTCATGATTGACTTATCATCTTGTGAGAGACACATGTAGATCTTCTTCATCATGCTCCTAGTGATTGGACTTCGGAGTGGGCTTAAACTTGTTGATGAATTTGGGCTTATGCTTATTGGATTACATCACATAACATTTTAGTTTTCAGGGTAAAATTTGTTTTATGCCACGGTAATGTTTCAAATATGTTAGAAGGTTAAATATGTAATTTTCTTTAACTGTTATAATTTTTTTGATAAATTAAATTACAAACTATTTATATGAAAAATAATGGAAAACATTATTCTTAAATAAATGATATATGAAGTGTTTTCAATAAGACTAGTGATGAATTTTTGAAGGATTGTTGGGGCCTTTGACCAGTACTCTTCTCTACACTCCCAAATTTTTTGCACATTTTCTCGCAGAATATGTTCCGAAGATATCCCATTGCACAGGCAAACAAATTTTCACGGTGAATTATAATATAATTTCTGCATGTTATTTTACTACAAGAAATTTTTTTATTAATAATTAATTTTAATGACAAAAAATTATTAATCATTATAATAACTAATTTATATATCAATTTATAAAATAAAAAATTATTAATTACTAAAATATTACTATTATGAATAAAATTTATAGTTAGTTACTAATTAATTAGAAACTAATCTCTAATTAATTAATTCTTTTTGTAAAGAAATCTTTGGTAGCTAATATTTAGTGTTCAATTTTCTTTGGTAGTCAAAACCTTGACAACTAAATTTTATAAACAAATTTAGAGATTAATTATAATCTTTTATTTATAATAATATTATTTTAGTAACTAATAATATTTTATTTTGTGAATTAATATATAAATTGATCACTGTAGTGACTAACAATTTTTTATTATTAAAATTAGTCATTAATGAGGAATTTTCTTGTAATATTTATTGAATATAATCTTCTACGTTACTTTCATAAAATATAAAAATAAAATATTTTATAATTTAATTTATGGATAATATAATTTTTAATAACAGTTTAAAGAATATATATATATATATATATATATATATATATATATATATATATATATATATATATACTTATATTATATATAGATAAAATATATTGGATATATTAACTATGATTCTTTACTATATATTTAAATTTCTCAAAAAATATATATTAGTTTATTTTCTAAATTTAAACACATATTTTAAGTATAGTTAAATGACTAACAAAAAGTTGACGGATTTTAGTCATTTATTTTGTTATATGCATAATTGATGCTACGATAAGTTAATATATTATAAGAAAATTTATATATAATAACTAATTTTTAATGATAAAAAATATATTTAAAGATTAATGTTTTAATTAAAAATTATTTATTACAAAATATTAATAACTAATATTAATAATCGATTAAAATATTAATTTATAATAAAAATTATTTTAATTACCAATAATTAAAATATTTTATTAATAATATAAATAATTTTAGTTACGTATTCAAATTAAACACTATATAATAATTAATTAATATTAATTACTAAAATTTTTTATTATTTAATAATTTTGTAGTAATAATATATCTTTTACAATTTCAATTTTAAGTGTCTTTTCTTTATTTCATTTCAATTTCAATGTCTTCTTATTTACAGCCGTTTCTTCTTCACCTACTTTATTCACTTTTATCCATTCATTTTATGATACTGTGCATAGAATTTGCTTTCCTTTATTTCAAAGCACGTTGAAACCAATAAATGTCTTTGGATTGAACGCGTACATTTCATAATTTAAAATATATATATATATATATATATATATATATATATATATATATATATATATATATATATATATATATATATATATATATATATATATATATATATATATATAT
>Ga0214545_1011127_pt1 | contig 12583 bp, 4 predicted proteins | sample CNSS4metaG_FD_160064 | JGI IMG/M metagenome (GOLD analysis project Ga0214545, IMG submission 160064) | Root nodule microbial communities from cowpea collected in UCLA plant growth center, Los Angeles, California, USA - CNSS4 | ecosystem: Host-associated > Plants > Roots > Nodule | place: USA... | reverse complement strand
AATCGAACGGTACCCACCACTTTCCGCGGAACCCGCCGCCTCCAACAACCCAAACCACTCTCCACAACTCCGCTATCCGCTTCCACTGCGACCCACAACACCAACCTTTATGGAACGATAGCCTTTTTGGAAGAGAATGCCTTGCGATTCAAATGCCTTTCTGCTTGCTTGTGCGTCTCTGCTCAAAGAAGAAAGTTGAGGGGAAGAAACGAGGGAAAACGCGCAAGGCAATGTGTTTTTTTAAAAAGTTTATCCAATTCAAAACGCATGCACATCACGCTAACTTTCCTTTGCCGCTGCCTCCAATTGCCGTTTCCTTTAAAATTATTAAAATAATAACTGCCACGTAGGCGGGTAACTTTGTGGTCAAAAAAATGGGGCATTCTATCATTATCCTTTCAGATATTATGTCTTAGACCGGGTCGTTTGTTTAAAAACAATCGGATTAAGTAAATTATTATAATTATTATTATATTTAGATAAAGAATTTATACATGTAATTATATTTAGTGTTATAATGTTATTTATCATTATAATACTAAATAAATGAAAAAAATTAAATAATTAATTTTTTTAAAACAAATAAATATTATCTATAATAATATATAAAAGAATTATTCTTTTGTGTCTACTTTTCATTTTCCAATTTTACCCTTAATTACTATTTTAAAAATTAATTATTTTATAATTATTTTTTCTTTAACCGTTTTTTTAAATCTTTTTTATTTTGACCGTTATTCTAAAAACCTTTTTTAAACAATTATTCTATTTAACAACTATTTTAAAATTTATTATATATATATTTTAAAAATAAATATTATTGATCTTATAAAAATTAAAAAGTGCGGATACACAAACGCGACAATTCGCATATGTGTGTTCGCTAGTTATTTTAATAATGTATTTTTATATTAAAGTAATAATAGATTATAGAAAATATATAATAATAATAATAATAATAATAATAATAATAATAATAATAATAATAGCAAGGATCATGTAACATTTCAATTTTAGCATTTTGAAACTAATAAAATCAGATGTTTCATTAAAGCGTTCAAAACATATAATCTAGTGTAAACAAAATATATTAATACTGGCTTACAAAAGATAAGACTATAAAAATATATCATTTTTACACTTAAACTTAAACTATCAAACCCTATATCAAAATTAATCACTTCATAAAACTCTTCAAGACCTTCCACTGCTCTAACTTATAGCTCATCATCCACCAGAGATGTCTCAACACCTATAACTTCATCTAGGTGATCATCGCAAAATAAGAGATAAGAGAACACAACACAAGAACAACTAAGAAAACAAACAGATAAGGTAAGTTAGTGTACAAAAGAAATATTCATACATATATTTATGTCATGCAAAAAACCTACAACATGGTATATAACATATCTATATCTGTAATTACAGAACCAGTTGACACTAGACTAAATTATCTAGATACATGCCATAGATATAAGTACTACTGAAGGTATGCACTTGTGATGGTTTCTAGTCTTCATGGAGTACTACGACACAAGGTGCCATCACCCAACCTCACAAGGTTAATCCTAGCATGACGGAAGAACATATCCAAAGACTAAGACCTCTTGCCACTCTCACTACATAACTCATTATACTCTATGCGAGTTTGAATGATTATTAGAGTTCATGATACCTCTTTCTAGATTCTCATATATCCAGGCATACATTAACAATACCATCACCAAGAATTTCCCTTCAAACTCTTTAAACATCACAACCTCATATGCTTACGCATCAATCCATATCAAAGATCATCTTACATACTCACAACAATATTTTTTTATCTCAATTTATAGTAGAGGAAACCATAAACTATGCTTAAAACCAATTTACAAATCATTCATAAAATCAAGCAAGTAAACAGAACATATAATGTTATACATAAAGTGCATCAAAATGGTGAAAATTATTTCCCTGACCACAGATTTCAAAACAAAGATCCCACAAATCAAAGTTAAGATTCACATGTCTAGGATCAACTATTAAAATTTTAACTTAATATAATGGTTAACAAAGTAGGAATCTTCATTTTACCACGGGACACAATGTTAAAAATTGGGTAGCACCCAATGCTCGAAAGTGGCGCCCAACGCTGATCAATTCGTAAAAACCAGCACTCAAAGTTGCCATGGTGAGGCTCAACACTGTATCAGATATCACAATATCAATTAAATGATTTGGGAAACCAGAACCTGTTTCATAGCTCAAACTAGTATTCCTACTTTAAGACGATCCTTTTTTTTTTCCAAAATCTCAATTGGGTTGCTATTTTTGAAAATGTGTACCAATTAGGTCATTTCAGATAGTATTGTTCTAACAGAGTTAAATATGTGTCACGCGTCAACTCATGATTTTTTTTATTATTCATTTTTTAAAATTTTTTATCAATTTAATAAAAATTGTCATTTGTCAAAACACCATTATGCCACGTGACAATGCCAGTGTGACGTGACAGTGGCAATGCCACATGTCATTGTTAGCACCACGTCATTGACTTAATATCAATTTGGTCCTTATATTTGTTATTTTAGTCTCAATTAGTCCCAATTTATTATGACTTAATATCAATTTAGTGTCAATTTTTATTAAATATGAACAAATTTAGTCCCTTTACAAAATGATAGCAAATTTAATTTTTATCTAAATATTATATTGATATTGGAATTAAACTTCATATTTTAAATTTTGTTTTAAAATTATAAATTTAAATTTATTTCAAATATATTTATTTCAACTATATTTGAAAATTATATGTCAAAACAAATTATAGTTAAAATAATTTTATATATAATTATTTGAAATATAAATTCGAATAAAAAAACAAGATTAAAGTATGATGTAATACATTTATTTGAAATATAAATTTTAAATAAATTTAAATTTATAATTTTAAAACAAAACTTAAAATGAACTGGTATTGTTGTTGTCATGCATAAGTGAGACCTACATCAAATTAAGTGGGGAGTTGTAGTAGACTTTTTGAACAAGTTTTTTAACTTTGGCTAGCCAAAAATTTTTGACAACACTTCTCTATTGTTTCTTCTTTTCCTTCAAACTTGAACTTTAACATAAAAGCACCATTTACTTTGCCTTGATGAGTCATTACAAAAAAATGTACTTGTTCCTACTGTCATGCATAAGTGGGGAGTAAAGTGTAATTAAGTGGGGAGCTCCACTCAACTTGTTGAACAAGTTTTTTAATTTTGGGTTGGCATACCCTTTTGACAACACAAATCCCCTATTTTTTGTTTCCATCAAAGTTGAGTTGTAACATAAATCCACTATTTACTTGGATTGGATCATTCATTACAAAAAATGAACTGGTTGCTTCTATTATGCATAAATGAGAACCTACATCAAATTAAGTGGGGAGCTACGCTGAACTTTTTGAACAAGTTTTTCAACTTTAGCTACACAAATCATTTTCATTTTTTTTTTTGTCATTATGGGTAGAGTTTTGTTCATCTATATCTTCAAAATGGACAAGTAATGGTGAAAATATATGTCATTATGGGTAGAGTTTGGTCCATCTATATCTTTGTAAGAAAAGATGGACAAGGAGTGGTGAAAATATGTAACATGTGATTAAATTATTCATATAATACAATAGTTAAATAATTTTATTTTAAAAACTAGTAAAAGCGATTTTGGGATAGTAATAAAATTATATTTTAAAAAAATAATAAAAAATATTATCATAGAATATTGATTAAAATGTAAAATAATATTTAATAAACTCAAAACATAAATACATGGAGTTTTAATTCGATAATTATCATAAAAAGTAGTTAAATATTATCACATGTTATTTAAGAAAAATTAAAATATAGTTGAAAAATAAAATGATTAAAGATTAAAAGGAAATAGAATGAAAGATTGAGTAATGCATGATATAAAAAGTATCAAGTTGAGGCAAAAACATGTCTGTAAAGTACCAAAAAGTGGAAATACGCCACGTAACTAAGTAAAAATGGAGGAAGAGAAAAAGAATCAAAATATCATTTTGACCTATCATTCCCATTATTCTTCCATTATTATATCATACCATTATCGTATCATACCACTAAAAATATAAAAATAGATAATTGAAGATAATAAATGATAGATTAAATGGTTGTAATGCGCTACCTCGTTGGCCCAGGGAAGGTGGTGTGTTCGTAAATCCTTAAACTTAAGGGCTAATGAACGAACAAGGTCCATGCGTAAAACTGCAATCAAAGGAAAGGTTATGGTACGTTTATCCCATCATAATACACGTACCCTCAAAATGTAAGATGAAAGAGAGTTATAACAAAAGAGAAAACTGTGGTTGCACCGTAACTCATAAAAAATAGCATGCTATGCAGCAACTCCTCACCTTCACGGATTGGTCACCTAAAGAGTTAAAACCACTTAACCCACTCTATTAACATGCAAACAAGAAACTCTTGATTCACTCTCCTAGCTGCAACATAAAGAACACTCCTAGGTAAACTATGGATTTTGAAAAGCACATTTGCATGCGTATGTCCCATACGTGAACGAAAACCAAACCTATATGCTATGTGTATATATAGTAACCTATCCTAACAGTGACAAAACCAATCAAAGCAAGAATGAAACATCACCATTCAAAGGTAGATATCTCAATAAATGACAACCCCAACGTGAGTCATGCAACCTCAAAAGTAATACGTTAAATTAATGGAAAAAGATAAAGAAAAGCCACACCATGCATTCATTCCAACACGTTGCACGTAACCACCATAACTCCCCCTACTGCAATCCATAGCTAGTTTACGGGTGGCGGTTACTGTTCACAGTCCATTAACTATTTTAACGGTGTCAGCAAAAAGGACCAAATTGAAAAAAATTGACGAATATTAGGACCAAATTGAAAAAGAAAACAAAAGTAGGACCAAATTGAAAAAGCTGAACAAAAACTAGGACCAAACAATTATTTAAGCCAAAAAAGTTATGTACATATAAGATGGGATAATTTTAATATTTATGGTTGGATTTTGTAAAATTTAATTTTTAAAATTTTTTTAGTTATATTTTTTTATTAAGAATAGTTATTAAAATTTAATTATGAAAAGTTAATTATTAAAAAGTTAATAATAAGATGGATGTCTTGGTTGGGATTGATTAATCTATATTATAAGATGAATGTATATTTTGAAATTGATTATTTAAATATTGAAAATGTTAGTTATTAATAGAGATGTAGAAAAAAAAAGTAAAGGAATTACTTAATGGTAGCTGTAAGGAAGTTGTTTTTAACAAATATATTGAATAAGTTTTATTTTTGTTTTATAAAATATATTTTTTAATTAGACAATTTATAATAATGAAATTGAAAATGTATAAGTGAATAGAAAAATTATTTATTGAATGAGACTTAGACAATTCAATTATAGTGCTAATAGGTAAATGAGACTTATAAATAACCATTTGTGCAACGTCACGATCTATCGATATTTAAGGAGCATCATATGTAATGGCTCATTGTTCATTCAATATGGGTCTTCATAAGTACATGTGGTGGTTGGAATTTTCATAATGGTTCACACTTTTTGCTTCAGGAGGTTGAATGTGCAGTTGTATGGTATGAGAAAGAATTTTGGACTTTCCCATTAGAATTGCACAACATAATTAGATTCAATGATTTGCCCACTTGAAAGCAAGGTTATGAGGTAAGAATTTGAATACTTTTCTTCGTCGTTGATGGCAAAGTTCTCCATCCTAAAGAAGTCAATGTATTCATGTGTAAAGAGTGCTTGTAGTGGTTGTGTTTATGAGGTAATAAAACACTATGACAATTTGGTTTGAACCAAGAAGTAAGGTGTTGTATTTATTGGGAAAGTATTTTGGATTTAGGCTATTGATTGAAATAATGAGTCAGCCCATGTCCCTATGAAGTTCAGCCTTATGTTTGGCACACATACCAAATAAAGGTGTTTAGTCTTATCTTTGTGTCAGAGTGCATGTGAGATCATTGATTGAGAGATTGAGTCATTGGAACATCTCCCAATTAATGTCAGATTGAAGTGTATTAAAAGCAAATATGTGTTTGACACGCTTACCTAGTAAAGTTTTAAAGTCTTGTCTTTGTGGTAGAGTACATATGAGATCATTCATTGAGAGATTGAGTCATTGGAGCATCTACCAACATAAGAGCATTGATTGAAAGACGCCTCAAGTCTTTGTCACACTTACCCAGTAAAGCTGACAAGTCAAGTCCTATCAATTTCATAATGAAGTCTAATCAAAATTGCATTGTCTAATGAGCAATTTTTAAAGAAGGGTTAGAAGGCGTGTGATGGTTGATAGTTCAGTACTATAAAAGGATGGTGGTATCATGTTTAGAAGTTATGGAGTTGGTTAGTATAAAAAGTAGATATGGCTTTTGTTGAGTATATGAATGCTTTCAATTCCTTTGTTGGGACCATGGGATCCAGATTTAAGTCATTTGTTGTACCATATCCCTCAATTTGTTGAAGAAGGAGCTTCTGACTTCATTTTCTTAAGGAATGAGGAAAATTGTCAACATGTGATTCATTGGAATTTAGTCACAATCTTGGTCAAGATAGTGTCTTTTTATGTCAATTTCATTAAGGTTGAGAAGCCTCAGTATGTCTATGGTCCATCATCGACTAATGATGGTGGAGTTACTAATGTTAGTCTTTGGGATGTATGTTGTGTAAGGCAATGTAATCTTCTTTTCTTTATGTATGTCAGTGTTTTATGGGACATTTGTAATTGTTTAAGACAAACGAAAGCAATGTTTTAATAATTTTATGTTGATTAATTATTTCAAATTTTATTCCACCAATATTCGTAATTAAGGTTTGAAATTATCATACAATTATGACTTTTGCACCCTAAATGTAGGTGTTATAAATGTTATATGATAATGAATGTTTTCTCTAGTATTTTTTCTCTTAACACAATGGAATAAGTTTGGAAGCCATAAAAAAAGTTAGGTGTTGTAAAAGTTACTCAGAAACACCATCAACATCCTAAATTAAGAGTAAAAAGTATGATACAACTATGTCTTATGCACCCTAAATGTAGGTGTTATCAATGTTAAAAAATGGAATATGATAGTCTAACAACTAGAATTTGACAACCTAAGTTATAACCTTAAGTGGATCTGACGTGGTATTAATGATGTATTTAATTTTGTTTTATTTTAAAAAGGAATTGTGAAGGACGTGAGATTTTTGTTATATATTTCTTTATTTATGAAAACGAAGTAATTGGCAATCAAGGGAGGGAGAAAGGTGTTGTTTTTAAAACGTTTGTGCTAGGTTTGAAGCATTCGTTTTCTTTTTGTTATTATGACTTGGGTTATGATCTGGTTTAGTGTTTAAAAAACAAAAAGTTTATAGTTTTGCAATTTGGTTTGTATGTTTTTCTTTGTAGGGTTTGGTTATTTTATTTATTTGTGGTTGAGTGGTTGGTTAGGTTTTCATTTGATGATGTGATTATGTATGAAATTGGGAATTTTGAAATGCCGGCTTGGCCACTGGTTTGATCGTTACTGAAGTTCATATTGTAGCTGACTATGAAAGAGTTCAAATTAGTGTGAGAAACCCTCATGAAATACAATATAATGTTTGCATTATGTATAAGCATTATTGTTATGGGGTTTCTTTGATTGGATGAAGCAATGAATTTGAAAGGTATTTATGCCAAAGTGTTAGATGACATGAATTTAAAATATCTGTATTAGGATAAGTAACCCATTATTTTTGAAAAGTTTGATTAGTTATTACTTAAGTCGAAATAAGTGTTGACCTGAGTTGAATAATATGCACATTTTTTTACAGTTTCAAGTTGTGTGTAAGATATTCATGGTAACATTACTATATTCTTGTATTTTTCATAGTAGTGTTTATTTGTTGTGATTTTAATGGTGGGGAAACGTAAAGGGAATGTTCACCTAAATGTACCAACAAGGGCAGCAAAGCCAAGATGGAAAAGAAGGATAAGTAGGACTGTGTTTATTACTTGGTTGAATTGATATCATTGTTCTTTGATTTTGTAATTGGTTTTAATTTTCTGATATGCTACTACAGATCAAGATTGTTCATAGATGCGAAAGTAAATACATTGTTGAAGTCAACAATGTATTGGAGTTGGATAAGGCCTTGGAAATCAACTACCCATTACTATGAAAATTTTTAAGTCGATGGGTTCCAAATGGTGAATTTATTCGTATTAGGCAGCACTTAGTGCATTTATCTGTTTTGATGTATGTATATAGAATTTGATATTGATATATGTGGTTTGGTGGGTTCATTATTTTATAAGAAATCCATCACAATTACAGACACTATTAAGAAGATTAACAAACGTGTAAGTAGTGATGGTGATGATATAGAAAGTGTTTGTCGGTTGAATCCTTTACTTTGCTTTTGTGTATTTTATTTTCCTAGGAAATCTAGGACAATCACGAACATGTCGTTCAAAATTTTAGATAACATTGATAATTTAAGTTAGTATAATTGGGCCAATTTAGTCTATAGTGTCAACACCCAATTTCCTCCGGGTAACAATGATAAAAATAATAATAGAAACAAGTTAATTAAAAGTTCAATTGAGAAAAATAAATAAATAATTAATAAAATAAAAAGGTAAAAAAATATGTTTTAGTTTGAGAAAGAATAAATATCTAAGTTTATTTTATTTTATTTATTATTATTATTATTATTTTTTAATTTAATTTAATTTTGTTTTTTTGTTTTGTTTTATTTATTTATTTATGCTTTTTATTTTATTTTACTTTTACTTTTATTTTATTATTATATTATTTTTCTTTCTTTTTATTATAGTTCCATTTTGTTTTACGTCTCTTATTCTAGTTTAATAAAAAAAAGGAAAAAAAAAAAACAAAACAAAAGGAAAAAAGAAAAAAAAAAGAAAAAAAAGAGAAATAATAGAGCTAGAGGTTAACGTAAGGTCTTTGTTATCAGCAGACATATGCCTTTTTATAGTAGAGCTATGCCTTTTTACTATTGGTTAGTTGAAAGAAGTTGAAAGGTGCATCAATTATGCCATCATTGTTTTTGTATTAGGAATTACGTGTAGTAGCTAGGCCTTATCCCACATCTCGAGATTGGAAGGGGCATAGAAAAAGTGAACAGAAAAAAAAGAGAGAATTACATAATAAAAAGGGGAAGATTCATGAAAAAGAGGAGGATTTTTCATTACAGAGGAGAATGAAGGGTGAGACAGAACAGAGGGGAGATTTCATAAACAAAAGAGGAGAAGGAAGTGTATCGTGGCTGGAAGAGAAAGAAGCTATTAGTTCATTAAGTTTTATCTCCAAGGTAAGTGCCCTTAACTTCTTAACTCATTGCTTAATACTAGTGCTTATTAACATATGAGTGGAATGATTGTATGGGGTTTGTCTTGAGTTAAGCATCGTTCATCTTGTTGTTCATATATTGTTTATACCCTCTACACTCATGATCATGCTTGTCGCCTTATCACTCGCATCTTCCACCCGGACAGTAAAAAAACAAAGCACCAAAACAGTTTCCATCATCATCGTATCATCATTGTTCATCATCGTATCATCATCGTAAGGTACTCACATTCTTGCAAGGAAACAATCACGCAAAAAATCACACACTACACCCTGCCATTAACGGACCTCCATCACTGAACAAAAAATTCAACTTCAGAGCCATAATTTCTTTCCTCAACACCCTGCACAACCAGCATGCCCAACCACAAGAACAAAAACACAACAATCCAAACTCATAAAATCAAAACAACGCTACCGGCGAGTCGGAGTCCGAGCGGACTGAATGATAGTGGCTCCGATCATAGTTGCGGGCACGACAATAAGGCTTAGTGGCATAGCTTCCAAACACGATGTGGCTCGCGCGAGAAGAGGTTTGATAATCTTGGAGCACCGCGGAGGCGACGCTTCTGGTAGGGTTTAGCGTTGTCGACAACGGCTCTAACGAATCGGGAAGTTGGTGTGGCCGTGACCTTGGAGTTGCGGTGGTGGCTCGCGCGTTGGGAAAGTGAGAGAGGCGCCATATTGTTTCGTTCTTCGCCGACGACTGTGCCGTCATCGACCGGAGATGGTGGCCATGACGCCTTTGGGTCGTCGGAGGTGCATCAAAGGGTGGTCCTCCGTGGGAAGAGGTTCCAAACGTGAAGGTTGAAGAAGAACCTTTCTGATTTGAAGAAAGGGAATATGATAACCTAGGGTTTTCTATTTTTGTTAGAAGAAGATGGGTTGACCATCTTTTTGCACCTTGCACCCCCATAATTGTACCTTGCACCTTTCATTATTTCACTTTGCGCTAGAATACAGTTTACTTTGCGCACCCCCTTTTCTTTATCTCACACCCCTGTTTTAGTTTTATGATGTGAACACCCCTTGATGGTTACTAACCTCGTACCCCCGTCACACTTGTTTCATGTTTTACTTCGCACACCCCATTTTTCTTTATCTCGCACCCCTGTTTTAATTTTTTGTTGTGAGCATGCCATGATGGTTACTAACCTCGCAGCCTTGTCACAATTGTTTCATGTTTTACTTCGCGCACCCCCTTTTTCTTTATCTCACACCCTTGTTTTAATCTTATGTTGCAGGTACCCCCTGATGTTTACTAACCTCGCACCCCTGCCACACTTGTTTCATGTTTTACTTCACGCACCACCATAATTAATAACCTCACAACCCATGTTTATGTTTGTCTTGTTTTGGGTCTGATTGTGTTTGCTGTCTGTGCCCTAAATTTTCAAAGTTTACACCATCTTCATATTTTTTGCTCTATTTTCAGATTTTTACTCATTACACCCCACTATGTTTTATGCCTACACCCTCCATGCAATTTTTTTTAATTATTATTATTATTATTATTTGTATTTTTTTTTACCTTCATTTTATTTTTTTCCCATCTTTTTGTACACATGTTTTTTTTTTCTCTAAGAAAACCAAAAAATATTTGAAAATCATAAAAATTACAAAAATAAAAATCTAAAAATGAAAAATGTTTTCTTCCACCTTATTGTGTTTGTCCGGTCACTTGCGCTGTGTGACACTCAATTTTCAAAAATATCAAAAATAGTTTTCTCTTTCAATTTTTGGGTGTTTGTTCGGTCATTCACGTCGTGTGACACTATTTTTCAAATAATTCAAAAATACCAAAAAAATATAAAATTTTCAAAATATAAAAATATCAACATTTCCAAACAAACAAGTTTCTAAAGAACTACATGATCCTGATTTCTATATTTAAATGAAAATACGTAGGGCCAAAGCCAATCCTTGTCGGACCCAAAAATCAAAAAATATTTTTGTTTCTTTTAGTATTATTTGTCTCATTATTTTTGGTGAAAATTAATGTTTTGAAAACCACATCAACTTTGCTTGTTTAATTAAGGGTACCGTCTTTGGGTGGGCGTTGTAGCATGCTAACACCTTCCCTATGCGTAACCAACTCCTGGATCCAAAAAAATCTGGTTTTTTGCAAACTTTCTTTATTTTATGGTTTTTCATAGTTTGTCAGAAATAACTATAGTGACGACTCCAAATCTCTTTTAAACCCCATTTTCTTTTTTGGTTCGTCGTCCCGTCGTAATCTTGGTTGTGACACATAGTTTTCTAGTGAGTATTTTGGACCGTGGATGTAAGGTGTTGCGACAAAAGCAAAATGCACACAACCTTAACTTAGTCGGTGCAGTCCAAGTGGTTCATGTAATTACTTAATTCATAAACAGTCAAATTATATTGTGATTGATCTGGTTGTTTAATTTTTAGATTTATTTTGAATTTTGAAAGCTTTGGGTTACTTAACGTTTTTCCTTGGAAGATGTAGATGGTGACCAACACTTCCGTAGAATGTTGGGGTGGCCTATATTAAAGCTTAGGGCAATTAATATTGAGTTTGTATTTGAAAAGAATGAGGTATTATATTTGTTGTGTTCAATATTGTGTTTCAATTAATTTGGTTGAAGCTGTATTTCTCGTCATATATGTATTGAAATGGGTTATTTGTTTGTAAGTTGTTCTTGATTGGGGCATTAGGGCAGAGGAAAGAAGCAACCTTATCTAGTGCAGATTTGACATTTTACTTCGCCTTATAGGCCTCGGTTACAGCTGAACCGAAGCCTATAAGGAGGCGGTGGCATTTTTGCAATTTCGTCAGGCTTTTGACCTTGGGTCTTTAAGGACCGAGGCAATAAAGGGGGCTTTAGGCCTCGGTTACAAATGAACCGAAGCATATAAGGCAGCCCAGTTTTCAAATTTTCAAAAATGCCACCAGCATCAGGCTTTTGGCCTTGATTCTTTAAAGACCGAGGCAGTAAAGGGCGCTTTTGGCCTCGGTTATTAATTGAACCGAGGCCATAAAGTCAGCATCAGGCTTTTGGCCTCGGTTCTTTAAGGACCGAGGCAGTAAAGGGGCTTTTGGCCTCGGTTATTAATTGAACCGAGGCCATAAAGTCTGTTAAAATTCCCAATTCGCGAACCCTAACTACTATTCATCGTCTCCCAAACTCTCTTCTCTCTGCGCGAATTTCTTCGCTC
>Ga0214545_1011126_pt1 | contig 12583 bp, 5 predicted proteins | sample CNSS4metaG_FD_160064 | JGI IMG/M metagenome (GOLD analysis project Ga0214545, IMG submission 160064) | Root nodule microbial communities from cowpea collected in UCLA plant growth center, Los Angeles, California, USA - CNSS4 | ecosystem: Host-associated > Plants > Roots > Nodule | place: USA... | reverse complement strand
TAAACAAAGATACTAGAAATCAATGGAAGAAGCATATATATATTCAAACCATTCGAAAATACATAAGAGTTCAGTGGCTACATCTAACCCCAACAAAAATGGGTTTAGCTCTCCATTGTCATGGAGAACTCAAGCTTACAAAATGGAAAATGGAAGAAAAAGAGATACAAAGAGGAAGATGGAGTTGTTCCCACAAGCCCTAACACTCCTCCAAGCTCTCCAAATCGCGTTGCTCGAGCTCCAAAATGTCCCAGATCTTTTTCCCCTCCCGAAAACAGAAGAAAAGGAGCCAACTTGCCACATCAGCGAACATTGGCGCCTGGCGGAAGGGTCTCACCACCAGGCGGTATCGAGCAAACAGGGGGCAAAACTGGCAGCTACCGCCCGACGGTGTCCAGTTACCGCCAGGCGATTCGTAACAGGGGCACCTGGCTGGCGCTTGGTTGGCGCTTGAGTGGCGGTCTGTTCCGCCTGGCGCTTGGTTCGTGTCGCCAGGCACTTCCTGTTGACATTTTTCTTCTTCTCCATGCTATTCCGGGTCACTCATTAATCTGGATTTTTAGACAAAGCTTCCCATCTATAAAAAGGACACAAAAAATGGGGATTAGTGGTATATTTAGATAAATGTAACCCAAAATGTATTTATTTACAAAAGTAAGGTAAAATTAAGGATTAAGTAGGTTAAATGCTTTGGAAGAGATGATTTTGCTAATGAAATATAGCTTGGATAATGGTAAAAATTAACATTATCACTAACTCAACTAGTAGAAATTTTATTTTAAAAAATAACTCAATTAGTAGAAATGTTATTTTAAAAAATAAAATATATGTGAGCACTAAATCGATGTAAAGGATTGTAGTATTATTATAAATGATATACGTAGTGTGGGCTTAGCACACCAAAAAAACAACAATAAATTTTTCTTTTAAAAAATAGAAATTAAGAAAGGGCTTTTTCCCTCACTTCTACTAATATTTATTTATTTATTTAAATAAAACTTTAGCAAGGGCTTAATCCTTGCTACTACTACTAATTTTCTAAAAATAAAATGTGAATGTGAGGGATAAAGAGTGGGTTTCACCGTCGCTTTTGTAAGACAAGTATCATTCCACTAGATTAGCCATCCTGGTATAAGGATGTCATTTCTTATGTATATCGAATGCATAAAGACACAAATTTTCACCTTTTGAGATCATTTTGTTGTGAAGCCTTTTTCTTTTCTTTTCTTGTAGTGTTTTTATGCTTTTTTTAATTTTAATTTTATTTTTTGGTGGAAATTACCCAAAACAATATACAACAGGATAGTATTTCCTTATTTACTAATCAGAACATAGATAAAACATTTATGTGATTGGGAAGAACGCATTTTTTGTGTTACAAAATAGCAATTTTGGATTGTAATGTTTTTTTTTTTATTTCTTCAGATTTAATTGGGGATCACATGTAAAAAAAAAATATTGAAACTATAGAATCCTAAAGGTTTAATCATATCTTGGTCCCCATTTTGGAGGCAAAATCTCAATTTGGTACCCTTATTTCTAAAAGTCTCAATTTGGTCCATTTTTTTGTTAAAATGTCTTAAATGTGTCCTTTCGATTAAGTTGCACTAGAGGTGTTAACTGAACAATGACATGGCAAGGTTGACCAGTGGTGGAACTGTGACGAGGAACAGAGCACAGTGATGGAAGGGGAATTTTTTAAAAAAAAATCATAGTTAAGTTAAATTAGGATTAGGATTTTTAAACGTTGGGGAAATTGGGGATTCTGTCATTCGAACCTTGCAAAGGTTGAGTTTCAGCCACTCCCACCTTTATAGCCTTCAATACTTTGGAGTTCTTATCTGAGCATTAAACCTATTAACATGCCTTAACTCATATTTTCATGCAGTGTCATGTTTGAAAGGCTTGCCAACAATGGGAGGACGTTTGAAGAGAAAACAGTGGAACATGTGCATGAATATGCTGATTATTTCTTTTAATACTTTCTACTTTTTATTTCTTTTAATTATTTGGTATGTTATGAAACTCATTCGCATCTCCAATATATTTTTTATCTTATCATAACCTTTATGTAATTATGTTAAAATTATGTATGTCAATTAAAAAAAATTATTTCTAACATTTGAATATTTCTATTATTTTTTAATATTTTTATTTATTGTATATTTTCCTTTAACATGAGAATGTTTAATACTATCAATTTAAGTGTTTAATAACATAAACCTTTAATTTACTAGGTAATATAAAAAAATTACTTATTATTATTAGTTTTTGTTTCATTTGAAGAACTCTTTTGTTTCGCTAAAACAATTTTTGTTATTTTCCAACCATTGAGTATATATGTTGATATTTGAAAAGTTTTCTTAGATCTCTAAGATATTTTTCATCTTATTATACCCTTAATTATACATTTGTTTTCTTTTGTACGATTCCTTTCAATAGTCTCCAAATTGTTTATAAGACACGCATTTGTTACTTTTTTAATATTTTTATTTTTTATTTATTTTCATAATGTAGAATACTATTTCGATATATTTTATCTAATTATTTTTTCTTTTCTAACTTATTATAATCATACTTTAATATTTTCACTATAATTGTATAAATAATTTTTATTTACTACAATATAAAAATTTAATGTAATTGCTATGAATTTTTTTTTATCACCATCCAACATATATTGGAGTTCAAAAGATATAAGATCTATGTTAAAATTTTATTATTATGTTTATTATTTGTTCTTTGCGTCATTTTCATCAAGTGATGTATTATAACTTTTAGGTTTAATTACTTGAATGATATCCATTTTGGTAGGAGTGTGTCAATTTGGTACCCGCAGGAAAAATAGTGTCAATTGCGTCCCCACTTTTGAAAAAGTGCCTCAATCAGGTCCCTTTAAAAAAAATAACGGCATGCCATGTGGCACTCTCTGGTTTTTTTTAATTTTATTTAAATTTTTTTAATTTTTTCAATTTTTTTTTAATTTTTCTTTGCAATTTTTTTTGCCACGTGTCACAACAAGGACTTGTCAAGTCCTTGTTGTGACACGTGGCAATGTTAGTGCCACATGGCAGGATAATGCCCGTGTGACAAATGTCATTGTACTGATTTCAATTTAGTACCCATATATACATGATTGTTTCAATTTAGTCACCACTTTTGTGCCTTTAGTTCAATTTTGTCCCAATTTTTTTTAACAATTTAAGAACATTTTTTAAGTTATTTTTTATAAGATTAAAAGTAATTAAGTACAAATATTTTTACAACATTAAGTACTTATATTTATATTAAAATTTAGTCGTAAAAAATGTTATATTAATAGAACAATATAATCATCCACTTCTATTTTTCAAAGTAAAACTATATTGTTTCTGTCAAATTCAAGACCAAATCTATTATTTGTATAAATGTTATACTAATATTTTTTTATTAAAAATAACTTTTTAGCATATTACGTTATTTTATATTATTAACCCATATCTTGTCAATGTGTTCTTTAACCACTAAATTTTAATATAAATATAAGTACTTAATTTTGTAAAAATATTTATACTTAATTATTTTTAATCTTATAAAAAAATGAATTAAAAAAATATACTTCAATTATTAAAAAAAATGGGGGCAAAATTGAACCAAAGATACAAAAGTGGGAACTAAATTGAAACACCGAAATAAATATAGGTACTAAATTGAAATCAATACAATGACATTTGCCACACGTGACATTATCCTGCCACATGGCACTAACATTGCCACGTGTCACAACAGGGACTTGACACGTGACAACAACAAAAATTTGCAAAAAAAAATTAAAAAAATTTGTAAAAATAAATAATAAATTTTAAATAATTAAAAAAAATTAAAAAAACAAGAGAGTGACACGTAACATGCCGTTAACAGCGTTAATTAATTTTTTTAAAAGGAACCTGATAGATGCACTTTTTCAAAAGGTGGGGACACAATTGACATTTTTTTTTCGTGGGTACCAAATTAACACACTCCTACCAAAGTGGGTATCATCCGAGTAATTAAACCTAACTTTTATTAGTGTATAAAAAAGAGATTCATTATAATTTAAAAAATTGAAGTAAACAAATATTTAAAATATATTTTAATTTGAATGTTTTTTTTTCTTTTATATTTTTTTAAAAATATTTTTAAATTTTATCAACTAGGTTTCATTAATGTTTGCAAATTTAATAACCATCCTTCTAATATTGAATATTTGATAATATTATGTTTCTTTTACCTTAATTTTTTATTATTTTATAAAAATTAATTAAAATTAATATTAAAGTAGTAAGAAAACGAGTACGGGTATGAGTCCGAAATTATACTCGTTACCCGGTGGGGATGGGGATGAGACAAAAGTTTGATACTCGTTGGATTTTGGTATGGGGATAAGGATGATTTTTTTACGGGGATGATTTGTTTTACGGAGATGAGTATGTGATAGCGAAACTTGTCCCTGTCCTGCCTCGTTGCCATCCCTAGTCTTAGTTTTAGCTATGTTCTTAACGATAAAGTATAAAACATGATTTTACAAATGTTATATTTTAAAAGAAACAAGTGCTTCATCGAAACAACATCATTTTGCTTATATTGTTTTTGTTTTGACATATAAGTTTTATTCACAATTTAAGGAAAAAGGTTGTTTAAACAAGATTTTTTCATATAGCTCATTTCTTGAAAAAAAAAGGAATTATATAATTTTCTTCATCAAATAAAATTATTTATGTACAAGTTAAAATCCAATTTAAAATTAGTGAATCTAAATTCTAAAATTGGTTTAATTTTTATAGAAGTTAACGCGAGTCCATATCAAAGTAGTTCTATATCATACACAAATTTGTAGATGCAAGTGCTCCATGTGACACATGATATAATATTGTGTATTCTCTTGATTTGTTTCATAAGTAAAACCTTTTAGTTAGACTATGCACACATAATTATCCTAACATGTCCACAAATATAGAGCTACAATAGTTGCAACTATAAGAGAAGAAATATTTTAAAAAGCTTTACACCTAATTTGAAATAACTTTTCTCTTTCTCATTCCTCTAGTTCAACTCATTGATTGTCAAGAGGAAATTCTTCACGACATCAAATAAAAGGAAATAAATATTGAATGCCAAATTATTAATTTAAATCGTCTAGGCTGAGCTTCAACTGCAATCAAAGAAAAAACTTACTGACAAAAGACTCTTTTATATGTTTAAATTAATAAAAGAGTAAAGATATATTATAGTAATATAGACTATTTAGTGTATCAAATTAAGGTGAGTACTTTCTAGGACAGAGAGCGTATATAGGATTGTTAGGTGAATATGGGCTTAACAAATGCAATGTATATGAACTCGGAGATTCTGTCTCGGGTTGGACTCTGAGATTTAGGTCAAGTATCTACAATTGATTTCCAAATAAATTAAAAGTTAAAAATGGCTTATTATAAGAAAAAAATTTAAGAACTATACGAGAAAGTTCGGAAAAAAAATAGTTTTAATCTATATAGAAATAAATTTTAATCTTCATTTATCTTCTAGATTTGTGATTTGCATCCGCATGTTGTTAGAAGTGGGTTTTAAAGTTTAACTCAATCTCATAAAATTCGTGTATGGAATTAGAAATTAATGGATGGTCCGTTAACGGTCCGATAGCAGGTGGAACAGAATGTCCAAAACAATAGTTTTGGTACCATATTAGAAGTAGACTTTAAAACTTAACTCAATCCCACAAAATTGACTCTTAAAATAAAGTTTATACTTCAGTTATATATTATGAAATTCTCTTATCTCTACTCTAACGAGGGAATGAATGTGATCGGTAAAGGTAAGAAAGGTGAAGAAGATGACAAATAGGTAGCTGTTGGAGTGAAAGTGGGATAGATTGTGGTCTATGACGGTGCCCCCACTACAATCCATCAATTGCGTGTAATCTTTACCATTAACCAATGTGCATGCGTACTGTGAAACTGTTAATTTTCAACCCATAACATAAAGAACCATTCTCTTCCTACCCCAATTCATTCATTTCTCATCAACTCTCCCACATGCATATCCACATGCTTCCCACAACCACCACCTTTTCAAACTTTAACTCTTCCTAATTACTTCACCTACACTTTCGACCCAGTTTAGATTCCTCTGCTACAATTTTCGTCTTGTCTTTCTATTATATTAAAGTTATTTTTAATATATTTTAAAATATTAATATCAATATTTATTAATGTATTCTAAACACACGCTACAAGAACAAAGTTACAGACTTAGTAAAAAATTCAAATTCCTTCATTCGTACTCCAGTGAAATTGAAAACTTATTGTACATGCAGCAGATAAAAAATTTAGCGTCTCACATCGACTAGAGATAAGATGAATTCACAATATATAAGTGAGATACAAATCTTACTTTACAAGTTGGTTTTGTGGGGTTCAATTAGGCTTAAAACTCATTTCTAGGTTTTCTTTGTTATTTTTAGTAATTTCTCATGCACTTTAATAAAAATAACAATTTTACAAGCGGTGCTGCTGCGCAAGAAAATTGACTCAAGCGGTGCAGTAAATTTTTTGGAGCAATTTTAATGCGGTTCTTAACAGAAAAACTGGGAGCAACTTTTTCGTGAATTCGGTGATGGTGAGAATATGCTCTAGTTTTCTAGTTTTGGTGCAGTTCTGTCAGATTTGTATTTTAGATTAATTTGTGTTGAATTGATTACAAGCATGTTATGTATTGGTCCAAGCTATTGGCACCGAGTACTGACACATTACTTCAAACACAAGGTGTGCGCATGCGTGTGAAATTGATTTCGAGTTGAATTTGTCGTATCTGGTGCAGAACTAAAACATTCAGTGATTTCAATTTGTATTTGGCCGTGAAATTCACTGAACTGTGATTGTGTTCAATTAGAAATCCGTGGAGCCTCGGTTTGTTAGGTTCATCTATATAATCATTTGATCAAACATTTTTGGTGCTTTGTAATATCCAAGCAGTGATAATTTCAACTTACAGATTGATCCTTCAGTGCTGCGTGTGCTTGATCTTGCATAAATTTCCACTTGCAGATCGATCATTCAGTGCAAAGTTGCAACTTTCAATTAGATTCAATCGAGTAAACAAATTCGTGAATAGAAAGCAATTAAATTCTGAAGCAGCTTGGTTCAATTTGAAATTTTTTGTGGCACATTGCGTTTAATTAGTGGCAGTGGACTTGGAGATTGGTTCTTCAACTGGTACCCCGTGATTAAATTTGTTTTTGTTGAATTTTGGATATTTTTTTCGCATTCTAACTTCGATTTCAACGATCTATATTTGAGTTCTTAATTTCTAATTGTGAGACAGTATTATGAGATAACTTACCATCGGTTTGAGTTCAATTTTGAGATTATAAAATTAGAAATGAAGTGTTAGCATCTATGTTTTTGGGAATGTTTTTCAAAATTTGAGTTCAATGCGAAATTAAAAAGCATGTTAAACACATTAAAAAATATATACTGTGACTTATATATATTATTTTCAAAATTAGATTTATTTTTAATTGTGTTCTCTATTTGATCTAATTAGTTTTACCTTTTTGAGTAGCTTTTATTCGATTCTTATAATTTAATTTCTTTAACTTGTTCAGCTTGTTTATGTTATTTTATAATTTTGTAATAGTAATTTTAAATGTATTATTTAAATTACTCTTCCCTTTTAAAGAGCTTTTTCTCTTTTGCAACATTCTTAGTTTTTTTTACATATTTTACTTTTAACTTATTTCTTGATTTTGCCGTTTTTATTATCTTAAAGTTTTCTATTTTCTCGATCATATTGAGTTGAAATTACATTTGTAATGGTTTTGAGTTGAAAATTTCACATTAAAAAAATTAAAAACTGACTTTCAATTCAATTCATACTTGTATTCCTAATCATCTTTTTCTAATCATCTTTTTTTCAAGTGTGAGTTGAAATTTTTACTATGAGCTTCTAGCACAAGAGGACATATTTGTCCTTCCATCTACTTCAAAACACTTGACTAGTTGGATTTTTACTATAACAGAACATATTTGTCTCCATATAAATTGATCACCAAAATAAATCAAATACAAACTATGCTCTAATATCATCATTGATGCTTTTAGAAAGGAATTTATTAGAGAAATTCAATCATAATAAGACATGTCAAACCAACATACGATATTGACACTGTTTCACAAAGAATAAATTGTCAATTTAATTCATTGAAAGAGTGAAAATCAAGTCACTACCTATGTCCATTACTAGTATCCTGGTTATTGTAGTGCAGTATATTATATGTTGTAGTCTTTTGTGTTGCATATCTTTAGTTTTTTATTAAACAAATTTGTTTTTCGATTTTATATTTCACTTTGAATCTAAATTTTTTGATGGATTGATTGAAAGGTCTTCTTAAGAACTAAAGATAAATTTGAACAAGAATGTGTAGCCTTTTAAGAGTGATACACAAGTGAACTAAGTATAAACAATTACAAGTGTCGAGGTCCATAGTTTTGCTTTTCTTAATTTTGCTCACTATTTTGTTTGTGTAGATTATTATTATTATTTTTTTATGGGATGGATGATATGTGGAGAACAAAAGAATCAAATTCCCACATCTAGGGATAAAATTGATCCTGACCCACTATTTTATGTGGAAACAAAAAATTGAAAAACCATTACAATTGATTCTTAATTGTGGTACATTTCATATTGGTAAATTGTGTTTTTCGAGATTGTTAAGATATACTGAAAATTGGTGGAGACAAAGACAGTATGATGTTGAAATTGGTAGAAAACCAATTATTTTGAAATGGCATTAGAGGAAAATTTGTGCAACTTTATGAGAGAAATAAAAGGCCTATATAAGAAATGAAAGAACATGAAGAAAAAAGAAAAAAATTATATCAAAAGAAAAATAATAGGTAAGAAGAGAAAAAGAGTTTAAGGAAAAGGTGAGAGAGCTTACTGAAAAATAAAAAAAAAAAAGGAATGGAAATGAAAAAAGCAAGTTTATAAAAGGCATAAAAAAAAGAGAGGAGGAAAATAGAGAGAAAAAAAGAAAAGAAAAAGCAACATAGAGGAAAAAAGTAGAAAAAGAAATGTTAGAAAGAGAAAAACAGGAGAAAGAGTTACTCATAGTATCTTGAATTAACATGGTTGAGAAGGAATCACTAAAGGTGATTGTAAAACTTAGAAATCTTTTTCTCATTCAAATTATGAAGCTTACTTTTCCTTAAAGTTTACTAACTTGACTCCTTTTTATTTCGTTGCCGAGAGAAATGTCCCATATCGAGGAGCAATGGGAAAAACAAATGGGAGATAAAAGAAGAAAAAAAAAGAGAAAAAAACTTGACAATAAATAAATTTGTTTTTAATAACATTTCCTTTTGTTTTTCATTTGATAAAAGTTGTATGTACATTAAGGATATTTCTCTTTTATTTTTGTTGCTTTTGAACGTTTATCCTCTTCGATTGCTTGTGAATAGATAATATGTTGAAATTATTTGTACAAGTTGGTCTTTTACCCTAGGGAAAGACTTCTAAGCACATTGATAATAAGAAAATTTCCACTCATTAGATAGACATTTTCTTGGATTATTTTAGTCGAGTCCTAATTAGTACTTATGTTTGTAGATAATAAAGTATTACAGGTTGAGTTTTATTTAAGGAGTATATGATGATGTAATGGATAGAACATAATTAAGGACCACATTCAAAAAGAAACTAATTGGGATTAAGTTAAACCAAGAAATGAAGGTTTAATTGATTTTTAAAACTTTCTTAAAAAATTAACTCTTTGAAAACAAATCTAATCATAAAATTGAATGGAATTAATTGTGGAATCAATATTGATAAATATTGAATATAGAATATAAAAACAACAAGAACAAAATGTAAGAGATTGAGAAAGGATGAGAAACATTACACGAACAAATGATAAGCATATACAATATATGAAACAAACAACAATTTTAACTATTCAACCTTAGAACATTCAAAATCCACTATCTTTATGTCTATTAGAAGCACTCAGCACATGGTAAGCATATACAATATAGGAAACAAACAAAAAATTTTGGTCAAGCTTAAGAATGACTCCATTTGAGGTTCTATATGGAAAAAGACGTAGAATACTATTATGCTGGTATGAGAATGGAAATTCTTTAGTTTTGAGTCCAAAGTTATTTCAACAAGCAATTTATAAGATTAAAATGATTAGAAAATAGATGACAATTTCTCAAGATAGGTAAAAAAATTATTATGACAAACAAAGTAAACCCCTTACCTTTCAAGAAGGGGATTTTTGAAAGTTACATCTATAAATGGGATTGGTAGAAATTTCAAATCTAGAAAGCTTTCATCCAAATTTATTGGTCCTTATCGAATTTTGATTCTCTGATGGATTTTTCTGTGCTGATCCTTTACTGTGTCTCTATAATACATTGATTACACTAATTTTGATGTTTTAAAATATATTAAAAAGATATTTAAAAAATACCAATACAATGTATTTTTAATACTCAATAGAGGACAACACCCAAAAACTAGTAGAGAATCTGGACTCGTCCTTATCAAATCCTTGAATGAACCGGTTCTATCGCATACCAAATTTCTTTATCTCTAAACCTTTCACAATTTCGTAATGTCTTTTATGTGTTTCAACTTTGTAAAGATATTAGGACCCTTTTCATGCGATAAAACCTATTATAGTACAAATATGAGAAAACTTTACTATGATGTACTTCTTGTGAGGATTGAAGATCATATAATTAAACAACTTTGGAGAAAGGACACACTTCTAATAAATGTATTGTGGAGTCAACAAGAAGAAGATAATACAACTTGGAAATTAAAAAGTAATACGAGAGAAATGTATACCGAATTTTATACACTTAAGTGAAATGTAACATCTGTACCTTTAAATAAATATATTATTTATTTTACTTTTACTTAAAAAATAATAAGATTTAGAAAAAAATTGTACTTTAAATCTTATGATTAAATTCATATATTAAAAAAATGTTTCGCATTCTATTCGGATAAAGTTTGAACATGAGTACAAGCTTATTTGGAAATAAAATGAAGACAATAATAAAAATAAATAATAGGAAGAAAATAAAACCAATGAAATATTAATTAAAAAATTAATTAATGATTTATTTATTATTATATATACATATATATTGAAAAAAATAATTTTGAAAGACTCTTCTAATTAATAAGAATAAATTTAATGCATAAAATCATCACTAAGAAATTTTTTATTATAAATAGTGAAGGATTGAGGAGAGAAACATGAAGAGAGAGAGGAGGGAAATGGGTGAATTTGAAGAAACATATGAGAAAAATAATACTTTTCTGAAAGTATTTATAGTATATCACTTAATACTAATATGTGTTTTATTAATTTATTAATTATTTTAAATTATATATTATTTTAGTTATTTTAATTTAATTTATTTTCAATTGTTATCGTATTATTTATTTATTTGTATTGATTTAATTTATGATTGTAACGTCTCATTTAATCGATAAACATAATTAAAGATACGTCACACTGAATAAAGTAGCAACGTAGTCCTCGAGTCTTAAACCTAACTCCTAACAACTCAAGGCACACCACGATGCCCAAAAAGAAACAAGTTATCAAGTTTACTAAAATTAAGTAGAAATTTAAAGATGGACAAGTACATGGGTCATAACCCTAAAGAAAGCCCCAAGAAGGACAAGAAGTCCAGCCCGAGAAGACTAGGCAGCATAATCATCTCTTCCCTGTTGACCACAAGTACCTCTCGCATCTGCTCCCATCAATAAATTGATGATCATTGCAAAGGTAGAAGAACGACATACAAAGCAATCAAACAAGCAAAGGGTAAGTTAGAGCCAACAAGATTTTTATCATGCAATCAAATATACCTTCATAGTCCTATATACATATATCATCCAAGCATGTTATGATCTTTCAATCAATACACTAAGACTCGACTCGACTCATCCGGATACATATAACCTAGTCGGATTCAGTGGATGCTTGCACTTGTGGTGGATACCTCTGCTCACCCCCAAGCTAATCATCCCCGAGCTATGTGTTACAAGTGTTACAATGAATCAATTTCCTTCACGTACAAGGTTAGCCCTTAATGAGTTTCAGGCCTCCTTCTACTCTCACCACAGGAGTCAGTCCGCTCTAAGTGAGACTAACTAACTCCTTCCTAACCTTGAATCCTTACCAAGTTATATAGATGGGGTACCACCATGGACTTCCACTAACAGGGGTCATGGAATTACCTCCCGACCACTGAAGCACGACCCGAAAGTCTCACCTAGAGACTTATGGATTTACGTACTGACCACATACCACATATATTCAAACAACCAAATAATATTAATCATGTATTTAAATCTCATGCCAACCTTTGTACCCATTCCTCATCCATATTCCATGTTGAATCAATAATAACTCCATCAGCAAAACTTGCATGGGACAGAGGGGAGCCATGGCTCCCCCAAGCTTTTAATTATATATATATATATATATATATATATATATATATATATATATATATATATATATATATAATTTATATTT
>Ga0214545_1011123_pt1 | contig 12588 bp, 4 predicted proteins | sample CNSS4metaG_FD_160064 | JGI IMG/M metagenome (GOLD analysis project Ga0214545, IMG submission 160064) | Root nodule microbial communities from cowpea collected in UCLA plant growth center, Los Angeles, California, USA - CNSS4 | ecosystem: Host-associated > Plants > Roots > Nodule | place: USA... | reverse complement strand
ACTTAACGGAGAGGACCAAATTGAACCTCTTTAGAAAATTGGGGTACCAAATTGAACATTCCTAAAGTTCGGGTACCACATTGAACTTTCCAAAAAAGTTTGGGTACCAAATGTGTATTTATACCTAAATTAAATTATAATTATAATTATAATTAAATTTGACATAATAAAATATACTGTTACTTCTAATTTTAATTAAATTTAACTTAATAAAATATAAATTAAATTTTAATTTTAATTTTTTGCGGGTAACGGGTACCCGTGGGTACGGATAGTATGATACCCGTACCCGACCCGTTTATAACCGGGTATTAAAATACCCGTTACCCACTACCCGCGGGTAATAAATACCCGCGGGTAGTAACTATCCGTCGCGAATTTTATCCGCGGATATCTGCGGGCACGGGTATTTTTGCCATCCCTAGTGACAGTAGTCTTGGAAAACAAAAAATTTTGTAGTAATGGCGTTGACACACTGAATTAATTTTTTTGGGGAAGATGGAAAGTAGATCTTTACTATTGAAGAAGATAGTTGAAATTATGTAAGAATTATTTTTATGCCTTTTTTGAAGATGCAAAGTAGGTTTGTATTACTTGGCTAGAAGGAAAATTGGATAACATCATTGAAACTTGATTTTTTATTGTGAAAGTTGGCAACATCAACTAAACTTTTACTAACATCATTGTCGCATATAGTATTTTGGATCTTATACGAGATGAGGAAGAAGAAATGTTGAAAGACAACAATACAACGAAAATGGCACATTATGTATCTGTGGATTTGTGAAAGATAAAAAAACAAATGCTAAGATGATAGATTTACCAAAAATAATAAATTTTATTATTTTAGGGATGTCCATCCAATACAAATATTTTGTAGAAAGAAAATTTTTATTGTTCATTGCATTCTAGTGCTAAGACAAAGAAGTTTTACAATGTGAAAACTTTTTCATTGGTACTTTAACAACAAACTTTATGATTTGAGAATTTCAAAATGGGCATTTGGTCCCACAAAACTGTTGGTCTTCATAATAAATAATAATAATAATGCATTATAAATACGCAAAATTTTCTTGTTTATTGTGGATCTGCCCGTTGATATGCTTCAATGCATTAAGACCATAAAAAATGAATTGCTTCTGGTGACAATTAATGTTGTGTGAATTAATGCTTGGTGAGAATAAAATTAAAGTCCCAATTATTAATTAATTTTCATTATATTACTTTCATTAACAATGTTTGAGTATTAATCATTAAGCAAAGTATTTCAAACACATATTTTCATAATCTGGAAAATTTTAAAAAAAAAAATATCACATTTTCCAATTTCAACTTATTGTAAAGAACTTTGATATGCTAATTTCATTATACTCAACTTTGAAAAAGAGAAAATCTATGTCTTCCTCCAAAGCATGAAGAAGAAATGAGTTAACATAACAATTAAATGCAGACTACACTTATCAAGATGTGAGGGTTTGACATGTAGTTAGACTTTTCAGTTATCAATATAAATTGAAATTGGACTTTTGAATTATTGAAATACAAATTCAATTAATAATTTTAATAAAAAATTAAAATAAAAATGCCTAAATTAAAATAAATAAAAGATTAAAATGTCACCAAATAATACAAAATGCTAATTTCAAATCCTAAAAACAAACTTTTTAGTTTATTAAACTATCAAAAACTGAGTTTTGAATTTTGCCAAAATCAATTAAAGAAATAAATATCACTATATAAGTCAAACAAATTTGAAGCTCAATATTTATATTTAAATAATTATATAATAAAGATTAACTGACTATATAATAAAAATAAATCTTCAATCACCGATGACATTGATAAGTATAAATATATATTTATTTGTTAATCTTAAAATGTTTGCTATCAGTACTATTTGTTATTTTTATTAATCGTTACTATTATTATTATGATTATTAGTATACAAAAAATATTATAGAAAAAAATAAGTATGTCTTTTTGGTATTCAAAAAATATTTACTTTACGCTATTTATAGTGATAATTTATAATCTCAAATATTCTATAAAAGATTGAACATTATTTCGGATATACATATCTATTGCATACATTATTACTTTGCATATATCATTATTGCATCCAAAAAAAAAGTGTTTACATATAATTAAATCAAATTAAGTTAAATTGAATCATATAATATATTATTATACATTATTATTAAATACTAAATAACAAATGTCAAATATTAATAATCATATTTCTTATATTAAAATTAAAATAGCAAAATACAACTCATAAAATAATAATCCTAAATAATAAAAAATTGGTGTGAGAAGACCACGAGAGAGCATTGAAAGTTTTGGAAATGATTAACTGTTGCATGTTGCATGCGGCAGCCAAAAGGTGTGCGACAAGAAATCTGTTGTTATCTTTTCACACTTGAGTATGCTTTGGAAGATGCAAAAGTTACCTAAAACATAAAAAAAAAAAGTTTTTCAACAATCCACGTATTTGAATCAGTCATAAAAAATACTTTATACTTTAATTTCAATTTTAAAGTATCTTCGGTACTTATTTCACCAAAACAAATTATTATAGTCAAATACATACATTTTCTTGTAAATGAACTGTAATGAAATCATCTTTAAACTTTGCAGCTAGTAAACTTGGTGTAGTGAGTGTCCATTGATATATTTATATGTCTGTAAGAGATTTGGTAAAGAAGACGATGTAACAAATATATAATTATAAATGTAAAATAAATCCAATATTATTAAAGAAATGAAAAATGAAGAATTAAATAATTACATTTAAACTTATTAAATATACAAAAGGTACACTTAGTTATAATTAATTACCTTCAATGATAATAAGTAGTCTTAAATAGATGAACAATCCACCACATTTAAAAATATGTAGAGGAATTAAAAATTTAAATCAAAATTGAAGAATAAAAACATAGAAAAACAAACAACCAAATCTTAGAGAAGAAGAGAATATTAGAATAAAATCGTAGAAAAAATAAACAAACAACCAAATCTTAGAGAAGAAGAGAATATAAGCTAAAATATGAAACTTGCGTACCTTTATTGTCGTCGTCAAAGAGTGAAAGGTTAAAAGATTCAACCTTTATTGTGTAGAAGAACGAAAATACGAACACAAAGTAAATCTGAGAAAAAAACACTAATCAAACAGATAAATGCAACAAAGTAAAGTAGATATGAAAACAAAACATTTATCCAACAAAAAAATAGAACAAAAATAAGTAGATCTCAGACAAAAATATCCATAAAAAAGAAAAATAATAGAAAAAAAAAAGATCTGAGAAGATGGTAGAAAAACAACAAAAATTAGAAATTGTTACCTTATTTTTAGTACGGTGAAGGTCCTAAAAAATCTCAGAGGAAAACATCAACAAAAAAAGTATATCTAAGAAAAACAAATCCATCCAACAGTAGATCTGAGAAAAAAACCTCGACCCAACACATTTTGTCAACAAAGAAAAGAAAATTTGAAAAAATCTATCGAACAAAAATAAGTAGATCTTACAGAAAAATATCCATGAAAAACAAAACTAATAGAAAACAAAGTAGATATGTGAAGATGGTAGTAGATATGAGAAAACAAAAATTAGAAGTTGTTACCTTATTTTTAGTACGGTGAAGGTCCAAAAAAATCTCAGAGGAAAACATCAACAAAAAATATCTGAGAAGAAAAAATCCATCAAATAGTAGATCTGAGAAAAAAACCTCGACCCAACACATTTTGTCAACAAAGAAAAAAATTTGAAAAAATTTACCGAACAAAAATAAGTAAATCTTACAGAAAAATATTCACGAAAAAAAAAATAATAGAAAACAAAATAGATTTGAGAAGATGGTAGAAGAACAAAAAAAAAATTCTTGTTACTTTTTTTGTATTTGTCAAGTTGCTCAAGGCTCTCAAAGCAAAACATTAACCAAAAGAAAGGTAGACCTGAAAAGAAAAAAATCCATGGAACAATATACATGGAAAAAGAAATCTAAGAGCAAATAAATCATTTAAAAGAGAAATAGATCTGAAAGAAAAACCTAAATTCAACAAATCTTGTACCAAAAGAAAAGTATATTTGAAAGAAAAACATTGATCCACCAAAAAAATAAAACAAAAATAAGTAAATATCAGAGAAAAATATGCATCAAACAAAAAAATAATAGAAAGAAACACAAGAAGGTAGAAGAACAACAAAAATGAAAAGTGATTACTTTTTTTTTTAAATCTCGTGAAAGTGCTCAAAAATATAAGATGAAAAAATGAACCAAAAGAAAAGTAGATCCGAGAAGAACAAATTCATAGATTATGATTAATGTATTATGAAAATTTCACACATTATGTGTATAGATGGATGGAAGCTGATAAAGTATTATGATTAATGTAGGCTTTTTTCTATGGAGGGCATTTGAAAAGGACTTGCCTAATAAAAATAATTATGTGGTTGGTTTTATGAAATTGTACATGAATATGTTGAATGTGTTGTAGCAATTTCTTGGTAGTTTGACATTAACAAACATATAGTTTCTTAATAATTCAAGTCATTGTCAATGTTGCTCAGTTGGGTTGTAATTTTAATCCTTATCTTCAGTTAAATGCAGAGAAAATACGTTATTAATTTAAATATTTTTTGTGGAACACATAAAATGTTAAGACAAAACACATCATAGTTTGTGGAAGAAAATTGTATGCATATAACAACTTCGTGAAAATTTGATGTATAATGCATTACTTTTGTTTTCATGTGTTGAGCCTTTGTCAATGTAGCTAAAGCGAAAGTCTTGCATAAAGTTTCATGTAAAATAATAAACAATAACAAGGACGATAATATTTGTGATTGATACAAGCAATATTTACCTCTCATTAATGAGGATAAAAAAATAGCTGCATAAATTTTGGTTTGTTTTACTTTTCTTTAATTTTAAAATTTACTCTTTTTATAATTATAAGAAATATGAAAATTATTTATGAAATAATTTTATTTATTTATGAAAATATGGTCATAAATAAAGTAAAAGTTTGTAGATAATAAAAAAAAATTAATTATATATGAAAATTTCATAAGAAAATAATTAATAAGTAAAAATGTCTCTACAACACTTTACCGACAAATTTAATAAATTTAATGAAGAAAATAAATGTCATATAAGAAAATATAAAAATAATTTTAAAAATTATTATTTATGAAATATTTCGTATGCAATTTATTATAATATAATATTTTATTAAAAATATAAATTTTTTATTTTACAGTTTAACACTATAAAATTTAGGGTTTAATTTCATCATTCATTATTCTTAGTCCTTCATCCTGATTATCCAGGAACGCTCACGTCACAGCAGCGGCAGTAATCCTTCGTCACCGAAGTTAGCAATCCTTCATTATTGAAGTTCGTCTCAACATCAACAACACGGTTGAGGTTCGTCGACAGCAAGTCTCATTTGAGGTTCGTCCGAGGTTTGTGCAGTTCGTCCTTCATTTGAGGTTTGTCTTTGCCTCGACCCAACGTCGGCTGAGGTTCGTCTTTGCCTCGACCCAACGTCGGCTGAGGTTCGTCCATCTCACGCTTTATGTGTCGACCCCTCTCTGTCTCGGCCCCTCTCTTAGGCGAGAAAAGCAAAGCACGTGAATTGTGCGAACGAGAATCGTGTGACTTTGTGAACGAGATAAGTGAATGATTTAGGGTTTTACTTTTGGATAGTTTAGGGTTCCAATCTTAATAGAAATACAACTAAGTTTGATTTTGAGTTTTTGGATAGGTTTACCTAATTTTTGTTGCAACTGAGTTTGAGTTTGCGTTGATAGAAATAGTAATTTTTGTTGTAACTCAATCCACACACACTCATGTTGTACCAAAGAAAGGATAAGAAGTAAACTTGTGTAAATCATAAATATTGGAACACTATAAAGCCCTTGAGTGCTAGATAATTAGACTTAAAGTTCATTTTTTCAATTTTAGTTGTTGTCTTGAATATGTTTAGATAGGTTGTTTACTTCTTTACTGGTTTAGTTTAGGTTGTTGCTTTTCCAGATTTTCTTAAAACTTATCTAGTCTTGATTCTAATTTTGTTTACTTTTACTAATTTGATTTTAAGTAATTTTCTCATAAACAGTTTTTTTGCTAACTTTTCCAATTAGGTTTACTTTTTGATTTCTAGTTTTTAGATCATATAGTTACTGATTACTTCTTTACTGGTTTAGTTTAGGTTGTTGCTTTTCCAGATTTTCTTAAAACTTATCAGTCTTGATTCTAATTTTGTTTACTTTTACTAATTTGATTTTAAGTAATTTTCTCATAAACAGTTTTTTTGCTAACTTTTCCAATTAGGTTTACTTTTGATTTCTAGTTTTTAGATCATATAGTTACTGATTAATTCTTTTCTATTGCAATTCCCTAATTTTGCACTTTATGACATAGTTTCAGGGTTGCTGCACAATTCAGTTTCCATCTCACGTCAGGTTCACTACACAGCCGCTAAAACATCATGGTTTCATCTTTCTATCTCACCTTTCTCTCCTAATATTTTCTCTTAGAAGTCATTTTTATTGTCAATTTTTATTTTATTCTTTGATTCTGTTTTAGTAGTATACTTCTAGGCATATAGTGTATTTGTGCAATTCAAATTTATATCTCTAAATACCTGTATAAGTAGTTTAATTTGATGCATTGAAACTTGTTTAGTTGTTGTTTCTAGTTAATCCTAATTGTGTTAAGCATGTTTCAGCTTTGCATACTCATTCTAGTTGCTAGTTGTTAGTACAGCTTTTAAATTCTAGTTCTGCATAGTACATTTTAGTATAAGTTGTCATTTTGATCTGTTATAAGTTTCAGGACATGGACATCGTGGTATGGTTGCTGCAGCTCGGTGGATCAAAAAGCACTCCACTCCTATACTTGTTCATGAACTTCGCAAAAACCATGATTACCAAATCAAGGTATTGTTAGCCTGTTCCTTTATTAGTCTTTTGAAAATTAGTGATTATATTGTTCAACCAGAATTGGCTTCTGTAAATCTGTGTTGAATAATCTGAAATTATGGAGGTAATATCATAGTGTCTGTTGTTATGAATTGATTTGATATACTTCTTATATTTGTAAAAAATTGCTTGTCCACAGCTGTTATGAATAATCTGAATTTTATGGAGGTAATATTATATTTAGTGCCTATTGTTTTGAATTGATTTAGAATACTGCTGATATTTGTAAAAAAATGATTTGATTTTGGATACTCTGCTTATATTTGTATAAAATTATAGTGTATTTTCCCCTTTTCCCTATTACACTGTATAATATTAATTATATGGTCTTTTGTCTGTCTTCTGGTAGTTTGAAAATTTATCATTAGTATGGGGAAAACCACGGCAACCACCTCTAGGTTCTCGAGAGGTATGAAATGTATATTTGATATAATAGATATTATTTCTTATACGGACTGCTAAAATCATCATATTATGTATAAGAACTTCTCTTGCATATACTCTTTTGCATGATGGCCATGGTAAACGTGCAATTTTTCTTATTGTTTCTTTTGCACATGATGCAATTCATTGGTAGCTAAGGCCTCCTAACGGTAGAAGAGATTGTAGAAACAGAGGATAAGCCCCTGAATAATTGTAACAAAAATAACTATTAGGTGAAAATATGCACGCTGTTAGGTGGCTTTAAGGGTAGAAGCCTTAGGATGATGGTACCAATGGAGGGAATCTTGTAAACCAAACCCATCTTGGCAAGGGATCAAGAATCTTTTCATTCAAAGATTCCATCCCACTATGATGAGAAGTCATTTTGAATTGCTGCTAGCTCTGAACAGGCCAGATCTGTGAACTGGTTATCACTCAATTTGAATGATATTTAGGGGTAATGGGTGAAAGATAAACACGCACACACATTATATATATCACTTGCAAAGGAAAAGTCACTCTGAGCTAGAAGATTGACTGTGCTATATTGAGCAATGTTTCTATAAGCAATTTCTTGTGTATAAAATGTTCATTATCTCTCATCATCATGTAGGTGATGGCCTTTCAATCTTGAGGGCAAAACTTAGAAGTCAAAAGAAGCTAGTTAAACATTTGAAAAAAAGTCACTCTGGTCCAGAAGTTTGGAGGAGGTAAACTTCAGATTACTACTGCACATGAATGATTATCATCTCTTATTTTGTTTAGTCTAACTTTACAAAAAATATACTTCATTATTAACCCCAACTTTCCTATTTACACTCCTTCTAGCATGTTGTAGGCAACAATAAAGAAAAGTTAATGTAATGCTCAAACTAGGGAACTCATAAATATGCAAAAGCATATTGGGCTGCGCTGGTTGTTAGCCCAAAGTGAGCGAAGCGTTAGTCCAAGCTGGTGCACGCTGGGTTTTGGGTCACAGGTCATCTGGCCCAAATATCGGTGAAGCGGACTGCTGAAGATGCTGGTGGGAGTGGATGACCGCTAGATATATTGGGCCTGTTGCTTCTTGTTCGCCCATAAAAGATAGTTGTTCATTACTCAAACAGATTTATTAATCCATAACAAACAAATCAACATAATCAATTGTTAAAATTTCTCTGTAATAAATTTTTAACCTAAGGGAATAATAACTTTAAAAAAAATGCTGAAAGTTGTTTATCGTGTTCGAGTATTTGTTTTTCTATCATCACCATATGTTAATTTTATTTTAGTTGGTATCAAATATAACCATCCAATATGTATTAGATTTAATTGTTTTAATATATCCAATTTTTTTAATCTTTTATTAGTCTTTCAAATTTTTGGGATTAACGCTTTCCATTATTGAAAAATCATATATTGAATAATGAATATAATATATCAATATATTAGTTCTTTTTTTTTTTTAATTTTAACTAGTTTGTTTATTATCTTACAAGAGTCTACCTAACCTCCCCCACACACTCCTTATCAGCATGTTGGGTCTTCTTCATATGTTCAACAATCTCAATACCAGTCGTTTGGTCAACCGGGTTTTCAACCACTTCCTTTTCCACCATACTTGGATGCGTCACAACCAATGTCTTCAAATACTCCATTCCAGCAAGTTCCATACACATACAACATGTTTCCTCAACAACCAGACACTTTTTCTAGTCCTACACAAAATGTCTTTGCAACTTCTTCGTCAACACCTCCATCTGCATATCCCACATCCTTCCAGCAATATTATCGGCCTATGCCGCCACAGATGGTGGAAGATATAAACCAAAGACAACAACATGAAGATAATGATGATGATGATCCAGTTCAGAGCCCTCAAATAAGACTTAGACGACACCGAAGAAGACCTCCTTGTGGCACAAGCTCTCATAGATAACTTTCATGCCTTATTATAAGAAACCAAAATCATCATGAAATTTTTAATTACTTATATGCATTATTATTTAACTAATTAATATGACTAAAAAATATTTAATTTTTATTCGAACTAAAGTCGTCCTAATATGGTACGACTTCTTCATTATCAATATAACATAAATTGTTAATTAAAGTCGTCTCGATATGACACGACTTCTCAACGACACAGACGTCTCTCCATGTTGGCACGACTTCAGCTTATTTTAATTAAAATCATCTGATTTTGGCACGACTTCTTCATATTGAAATCGCACCATCTATGCACGACTTACCCTTCGTTGGAATTTCAAAAAAAATATGCACCACTTTGGTAAATGCACAAATAAATTACACCACTTTGGGAAAAAAATCCGCACAAACAAATCCTAATTCAATGTATGAAAATAAAACATATAAACATAAAAAAAAATTAAAAAAACAGCTCAAATCAGCTAGGTGTATTTTACAGGAAAAGTCTTGTAAGATCTTACGATGTCTTGCACAACCTTACAAAACATGATCTTTTTAATCTGAATATTTGTTTTCCTTTTATATTTTTTTAAAAATATTTTTAAATTTTATTAGTTAGGTTTTAATAATATTTGCAAATTTAGTAATATTTTGGTTTTCATAGAATTTGATTTGGTATTCTAATTTGAGATGTACGCAATTATAATTTCTTTCTAAGTATTTTATATCGAGTAAACAATCATCTTCTTAATATTGAATATTTGATATATTATGTTGCCTTTATCATAATTTTTTATTATTTTATAAAAAATAATTAATTAATATTGAAATAGTAAGAAAACAGTATGAGAATATACCCCTTATCTGGTGGGGATGGGCATATGACAAAAATTTGATACCCGTTAAGTTGAAGAATGGGGATAGAGATGCATCTTTTCTGTAAAGATACTCATGGGATACCAAAACTTGTCCCGTCTCGCCCCATTCTCATCCCTATTACTAGTATTTTTTGAAGAGATTTATCGTATTGGATTATAATAATAAATTTTAAAGTATATACAATCTTAATTAATTATATTTAAATTAGAATAATAGTAATTATAATATTTAAGATTATATATATATATATATATATATATATAGATGAATTATTATTGAATGCTTTTTTTTAGCATGATATGATATATAAAATAAGTTGATTTTTAAACATTGTGAATAAATAAATTATTTGGATATAATCATTATATTATTAGTTGTAAAAGATAATGGTTCATTATTTTTATGATGAAAATGTATCTAGGTTATCCATATATTTTCATAATAAAATGTACTATATGTCAAATTGTTTCAAACACGTAATCATTGAACCAACCAAAGAAAATAATTTAACTCTAAAGTAATGGTCAATAATATCATATTGTGAAAATAATTCATCACATATAATACTTTAATTGATATCTTCTAATTCTATCTTAATAAACAGGGAAAAAAAATAAACCTTTTAAATTACAATTGAATAGATTGTATACTTTTAAGGTTTTGATTGACATTTATAATTTATTATCCCTCATTTATGCATTAATTTTTAATACATGTTATCTCAATAATTTAATTTAATTTTTATATTTATTTTTAATTTGAATTGAATTCCAATTTTAATAAAGAAAGAAAATAACATTATTCCTCTTCCTCAATACTCAATCTACCTTTATATAAATTTTAGGGTTAGATATATTTTTTGATCTCTTAACTTTTAGTTAATTTTAGAAATTAGTCAATTTTGAAATATTTTGTGAATTTTGAAATTAGTCATTTATTTTTTGAAATATGTGAATTTAATCATTTTAATTAATTTTTGTTAGATTTATTTAATATTTCGTACATATACATTTCAGAATTGTATTTTAGTTGTTTATACATCATAACGTATTCTTACTCTAATGTAAGTCAATAGTACTGTGAAACACATTTGTTAAATTAATTTAATAAAATTTATTAAAATGATTAAATTTACATATTTAAAAAAATAAAAAATTAAATTAATCTAAAATTTCAAAATAAATTAATTTTAAAATTTAGTAAAAGTCAAGTGATAAAAAAGATATTTTACCCCAGATTTTATCACGACATTCTTATCGGAATCGACCAGTGTTGTCATAAACTAACATTGTCCCTTCTTGTACACATATACAGATATTTTTCTTGCCTTTGAATGAAGAAGATGATGGTAAAACCCTGCAGTAAAGAAAAAGAAAATTGTAAAGAACAAGGAAAAAGGTTGTAACAAAGAAAACATGGATTCTCCAAATAAATAGAAATCCCTCTCTCTCAATCACTCAGTTTCACTTCACCATGTTGGTATCTTCTTCGTCTTCTTTTTCTCGTTTTCTCATTCTTTTCCTCATTTCCTTTGCTGTTTCAGTCAGCTCAATTTCTGTGCGGCGAGGAGCTCCACTTGATATTACTTCGGATCAATCCGATGAAACCCCCACTTACCTATGGCCCCTTCCGGCGGAGTACACTTCCGGCGGCGAGGCTCTTGATGTTGATCCTGCACTCAAGCTCGCCGTCGCCGGAAACGGTGGCGGCTCCGCGGTTCTGAGAGCGGGGTTTGAGCGGTACAGAGGGATCGTATTCAAGCACACTGGATTGGGATTGGGGTTTAGTTTTATGAGAAAGCTGAGGGAGCGGTTGGTGTCGTCTGTTTCGGTATACGATGTTGACACATTGAACATCACTGTCCATTCCGACAACGAGGAGGTTGGTGCCGTGGTTTGGAATTTTTTGATTGGGATAACTTAAGTTCATATGATGAGGGTTGATAATTGCTTGGTTAGTCAACGTGGGAACTTCAACTGGGTGATGACTATTCTGTTTTGTTTTTCTCTCTGCAGCTTCAATTCGGAGTGGATGAAAGCTATACCCTGCTGGTTCCCAAAGCCAAGGACTCTTCCCAAGTCACAATTGAGGTGAGCTACATTGTTGGATTTGGATATTCGTTTTTTTTTTTTTGTAATTTGGAATTGGAATTGCTTGTTTGTTACAGTACAACTTCTTGGTTCTTTGTTCATCAAGCAATGTAGTGCTTGGTTTATAGTTTAAGAGTACCTTTGGAAAATTCTGTATGAAAAAAGTTGGATGACTCTGAAGTATGTTTCGTTTATTTTCTCAGTGCGAAAAGTTGAATCGAAGTTGGTTTTCAGCTTTAGTTTTTCTGTTTCCTTCTTTTGTTTTTCTTTTTTTTTTTTTTTTTTTTGGGCCCTTCCTA
>Ga0214545_1011122_pt1 | contig 12590 bp, 10 predicted proteins | sample CNSS4metaG_FD_160064 | JGI IMG/M metagenome (GOLD analysis project Ga0214545, IMG submission 160064) | Root nodule microbial communities from cowpea collected in UCLA plant growth center, Los Angeles, California, USA - CNSS4 | ecosystem: Host-associated > Plants > Roots > Nodule | place: USA... | reverse complement strand
CTGATTTTGGAGTTTGTAAAATACATGAATAAGCCTTTGATTAGTTCAAGTAACTTCTAATGAAGCATAATTGGGTGCATGTGGTAAGTTAAATTCAGAATGTATGTTAATTGGGTACGAGTGAGATAATTATGTGAGATATGGTATGGATGGTGAAACTTTACCCTAGTCGTGGTTTTGTGCTTGTGAATTTTTATTGAGGTACATATGCAATATTGACAAAAGTGTGGTGTCATGAGTTTATAAAAATATAAGACTATATGATCCTAAGACGGGGTGTATGTGGAAAGTATGTGGCATGTTTAAAGGGGTAAGTGAAGGAGAGTATGGGTGCATGACAATACTTGATTTGATGGCATCTTTGAATGGGTGTGGTGTAATCTTATTATAGTTGTATGACTGGAAAACCAGGCTATGTTGTAAATTGTTGTGTTGTATGATTGGGATCCCTTGAGGATCTGTTTAAGTGCCAAGAAACCAATAGCACTGCGCTATTGGTATGGCGCCTGGCGGCGCGAGCGAGCTGCCAGGCGGACGGAACACAAATCAGTGGTAGTGGCCACTGTTGACGCGTGGCGCCTGACAGTAGGGAGGGTTCCGCCAGGCGGAATGGAACAACAGAGGGGCTGGAAGGAGACTGGCACCTGGCGGCGTGAGACGGGTGCGCTAGGCGGTGGCGACGAGTGGCGCTTGGCGACAGGGCGGAATCCGCTAGGCGGTGACGGTGTAGTGATGATTCTGCAGGCGCGTGGTGCCTGGCGGTGTGTGATGCCCGCCAGGCGGTCTAGACCTAGTGTTTGCTTGGCGACGTGAGATGCGCGCCAAGCGGTTTTGGTTCAGTGATGGTGCGAGGAAAGGTTTCTACACAGCTTTAGGTGATGTTCATGATGCGAGGCTTTGGCTGGGAGTCCAGTTACGAGTGTAACTCGTATTGGAGTAACACGTGACCACTCTAGGTTGTAGCCTGGTGGTTTAGGAAGTCCAGTGGAGTGTGCGAGTTGTGGCTCGTACGGCGAGGTTCGGGTGATTGCCCTCTTCAGAGTATTCTGATAGAGTTTTGGTAGTCTGGAACAGCTACAAACTTTATGTTTGTTTCGGGGAGCTCCACTTGGTGTCACGGTGAGATGCTGTGGCAAGGTTATTTCCACGTGTGGACTATCAGGTGGTGACCTGTAGTCGGAGGGGCGAGTAAACACTCGTGCAGCGAAGATCGATCATTGTTCGCACCTAAAGGGTATAGAAATGATAGACGTCTAAATGTAAGTACTAGAAGTGGAGGGTAAAGGAAAAAGGGAGAAGAATACTAACCCGGGGTTTTAATGTTGCGACGTTGTATTTAATATTATATTTGTTTGGTTTTATTTAAATGAGCTCACCCTATTTGTGTGTGTGTGGCGATGATGATGTAACTTGTTACATGGGAGTAGATGTTAATTCAGGTGAGCAGACAGATACGTAGAGACGGAGTGGGGATCACGACGGGATTATTTACTCAATTTCATTATGATTTTCTTTTGTATTTTTTTATGGTTTGGTTTTGTAATAACTGAATAGTACGATTTTAATTACTATGGAAGCGATGTTGAACTTTTAATTTTCCCACGTTTTTGGGAAATTGCGAGAATAAATGCGATGTTTTATAAATATTATTTCTTATTTATTTTTTAAATATTAATTTTCGGCTAGGACATTACAAAGTGCATTTGAGAGGAGGCACGAATTGGATTGGTGGTGGTGCAAGAAGGGTTCCAATTATTCAAATTGAGCGAGGATTTCCAGGTTAGGGGACTTCCTTTTCGTGTATGTCTGTATTGTGATTATTTTCGTATTGGAATGTGTAAATATGATGCCTATGCTTAATCGCGATCCTTCATTTTCGCGTTTTCGGAAAATTTCTAGAAACTGCCTGGCAACTTTGAATATACCGTCAGGCGACGCATGAGAGTTAACCCAATTCTGAGTTTTTATGATGAACCGCCTGACGACAAGGGTGACTCCGCCAGGCGACGTGAACACTGTGCAAAAACGCTATTTTTCGTACTTTCGCGTAGCAGGAACCACCGACCGTAGGTTTTATACCGCCAGGCGCTAAGCTCTTCATTTCTAGGTGTTAGGTGCCACAAATTTTTCGAGTTTACGCAATTTTTGTAAAACTATGTTTCCTAATTCGTTCACCGTCCGACTTATGTGAAATTTTTACAAGTGATTCATAACATGTTGTTATTCACTTTGTACGGTAGAGATTTGCATTGGATGTTTACAGCTAGAGATATACATCACTCATGATTGGTTGTTTTAATTCCCTAATAGTATGATTATTAATGGATGATTAAGTGTGCTTAAGTGCTGGTATGACCTTGATTGGTGAATATATATAATATATATATATATATATATATATATATATATATATATATATATATATATATGTGTGTGTGTGTGTGTGTGTGTGTGTGTGTGATTGATGAGTATGCTTTTAGTAGTGCTTGCTGAGCCATGTTGAATATATGAACCTATACATGTTAGCTCGAATGTATAATGTTATAAGTGTGTGACAAAGGCCACTTTTGATGATATCATTATGACCGAGTGTTGCACGATAATGATGGGTTTTGGGAAAATATGGGAACATGATAATCATACTTTAAATGTAAGGGGACGTGTTCATTGTGTTTTGACTTGTGTATGAATGAATGTGTTTTGCCATGTATAATTGCATGAGAGTTTACCCAATTCCACGTCATTTTTCATAAGTTTCTGGCTTTCCGCCTAGAAACCGCCTGGCGGCATCATCATGTCCCAATTATTGGCTAGCATCATGAACCGCCTAGCGGACAATGAATTTCCACCAGGCAACGCGAAGCTATTTTGTTTTTTTGTGTTGTTTGGCGCAAGAGTCATCATGATTTCTGGAAACTTGTTTATGTACGTTGCTTGTGATGATTTATGCTTTAATCTGAATGGGATTGAGTGTATGATGAAACTTTAACCAAGGGTGCATGGGTGATCATGGTATTATGAGAAGGGTTGAAAAAGGACAATTACGAAATTGATTCCAGCATCTAAGAGTTATTTAAGTTTGACATTATTCATGCATGTGTATTTCTGGGAATGCGCATGAATTCTGATTAGTGTATAGCGAGACGAGATGACGGAGGAGTGAAGGGGACTCGCGCAAGGAAGAAAAGGGGAATTCTCCCAAAATCTGATACGCCTCATGGCGGTGCATGATCTACCGCTAGGATATAGCTGGAATTTCTAGTTTGGCAGTGGGCAGCACTAGATATCGTGGTTTTGGGGTCTAGTCCGTGAAGTGAAAATCGGAGGGATGAGAGTTTTGTGCTTAAGTTTTAATGAATTAAAATGCAGAAATTGATAGTGTATGAAGAATGATTTACATATAATTGATTGAGCATTATACAATGAAGAAACACTTGGTGAGTTAGAGTCATTAAATCGAGGAATTTGCAATTACAATTTTAAGTACTTGATTTATAAGAGGGTGAGAGGTTGGCAAGGGTTCGACACTGGGGAACGAGAGTTTGATAATACCTTAGGAGGTGTTTTGGAGAGTGCAGGACTGTCTGCTTTGAGTGCTAACACCAGTGGAGTTTCACTATTGGTATAGCGCCTAATAGCACGGGTGTGGCCGACAGGCGGTAGGCTATCAAAGGTGCTTTCTCCAACAGGATGCGCCTGGCGGCAAGGTGTGCTCCGCTAGACGATAGACCCTACAACAGTGGGTTTGTGAGAGGCCTGACGCCTGACGCTTGACAACGAGGGTGTCCCGCCATGCGGTCTGCACGTTCATTTCACTTGGCAGCACTTAGGCTACACTAGGCGATAGTGTTGCAGTATTGTCTCGCGTGTGTTGTTCGTACACATTGATGCGGACTTGGATCAGGAGATGTTGTGCCATGAACGGGTAGGTTCATGGATGTTGGTGAACATGTGATGATATGAGCAGGGAGGTTCATATCCAATTACTCTCGCATGGAGATACGAGCGGGTAGGTTCGTATGTTCCATGCTCACACTTGAGATATGCTGCGTGCGAGGAGGTACGTAGCTGGTGGATCACGTGTGTATGACTATGGGCGGGCAGGTCCATAGAGTAAGACTACGAGCGAGGAGGTTCGTAGAGCAGGACTACGAGCGGGGAGGTTCGTAAAGGCAGGACCATGAGTGGGCAGGTTCGTGTGAGCATCATAAATCCTGAATCCAAGGCTAACTATTTGTGTGATTTTAAGGTTGAAAAGCCTTGGGGTATTAAGGTCTTGGTCAAGAACTAACTAGACTAAATTAGTTGGGTAATTGATATTTTTAAGGTATGTGTTATTTCATTATGAGCTCACCTTTTCTATTTGTGTTTGACGATGATCTTGTGATTCGTTACACGGGAGCAGATGATATTACAGGTGATGCTGGCAATGCATAGAGACGGACAGTGGGCTAGCTTGGGGACTTGAGCTAGGAAATAAATTATGTTTTCTTCTGTTTTGTCCAATTTTGGAAATTGTAATAAGATTATTACTTTAGATTTAATCGAATTTTGGCGCATTGAATAATGATTTAAATTTTCCCACGTTTGGAAATAATAAATTTTGTCGTTTGATCTTCATTTCTTATTTATTTATTTTAATTAAGTAATTTCCAGTAGGGACATTACATGTAGTAGAGTACTAATGATAACATTGACACTTGTAAATAGTTAGTTTCATAATTTTCTTTATTGTTTTGAGTTTGCCAAGTTCTAAAATTTGCACGTTCAAAACTAGGGGTGGGCAAAAAATCTAATTTTCTTGATCCAATCCATTTTTGCTCCGATCCAATCCATTTGAAATCTATTTTATTAAAAATCCAATTCATTTAAAATCCATTTTAATGGATCTAGATTTCAATCTAGTCTACATTTTATATATTTTATGGATTGAATATCCATTCTATAAATCAAGATTTTCAAATATGGATAATCCAAAAATTCCAATCCAAATTTTCAATTTAAATTTTTAGTTGGGTTAGGCTAAAGGTTGAGATGGACTAGCCTAATTCAGACTCAAACAGGCTTTGCTCGACGATCTGTACGGACCGAGCAGGCCCGACAACCCTGAAGGGTCAGACGGGCCCAACGACCAGAACAAGCTGGACAAGCCTAAAGATATGAACGGGCTCGGCGAGCCTGACAAACCAGATGAGTCGATCGGGCCCAACAACCCAAAAAAGTCGAGTGAGCCTGATGACCCGAATGGGTTAGGTGGGCCTGATGACACGAACAAGCCAGATGGACCCGAAGACCCAAACGGCCTAGGTGGGCCCGATGACCGGAACGGGTCAGGCGGGCCTGAAGAATCAAATAGGCCAGATGGGCCTGATGACCCGAACGGGTAAAACAAACTCGATGAAGTGAACAGTCCAAGTGGGCCCGAAGAGCCGAACGGGTTATGGGGCCCAAGGACCTGAATGGGCCAAGCAAGCTCGATAACCTAAATGGGTCAGGTGGGCCTGAAGACTTAAATAAGCCAAGTGGGCTCGATGACTCGAAGGGGCCAAGCGGGCTCGAAGAATCAAACGGGCCAACGGGCCCGATGACCCAAACGGGCCAAACAGGCCCAATAACCCGAATGGTCCAAGCAGACTCGATGACCCAAACAGGCCAAGCCGGCCCGATGACTTGAACGGGCCAGGCGGACCCAAAGACGCGAACGTGATAAGCAGGCCCGAAGACTCAGATGGGCTAAGATGAGTCAGCCCGACAACTCGGATGGGTCGTGCCCGATGATCTGTACGAACTAAGCAAGCCCAACGACCCTAATGGACCGAGCGAGCCCGATGACTCTAATGGACCGAGCGGGCCCGACGACCTGGACAGGTTGAGTCGACCCGATGACTCAGACAGACCGTGCTAGATGACCCTTATGGATCGGGTAGGCCCGATGCTAGAATGGGCCAGGCGGGCCCAAAGACTTGGATGGGATGGTTGGGTCGGCATGACAATTCAAATGGATCGTATACAGACTAAGCAGGCTCGAGACCTTGATGGGCCCAACGAGCTCGACGACTTGGACAAGTTGAGTTGTGTTGGCCTTAAGGACACAAGTTTTAGAAAATTCAATTTAAATTTATTTTATAGAAAATGGATTCTGGATTTTGAACTTGATCCAAATATTTGGACTGGATTTAAATCTTGATCCAAATATTTGGATATGGATTTTAAAAAAATTCAAACTAGTTTTGATGAAAAAATGGATTTGGATAAAAAATCTAATCCAATTATTTGGATCTAAAATGGATATGGATTGGATCATTAAAAATCCAATCCATGCCCACCCCTAGCGAACTAGATCTCAAAAGTAGGCCAGGACTGAAAGAGATATGGCATGGCTCACAACATATCCCTGACCTCTATTTTAGTGAGTTGGCAACTTTGGTTGTGGATGATTGTCAGTTTTTATTAGATGTAGTGCTACCTTTCCCTCTACTTCCTTTATGTGAAAATTGTATTTAATGTCAAATGGTTCTGGAAGTTGCAAGAGTGGCTCCAGATTGGCCAAGAGAAGAAGTTCAAGGAAGTTAGAGAATTAGTTGATAAACTCTTGTATGAATGCATTGCATCCAAGCGTGAAGGGAAAAATAGATGTAAAGCTACCAAAAAAGAGGTAGATACTCATCATGACTTGCTGGGAGTGCTAATGGAGGGAGGAGCTAAAAAGGGGAGAATAATTGATAACAAGTATATAAGAGACATTACAATTACCTTTTTTCTACTATAGTGGCAGTATTAGTGCAAGTCTTAGTTGGTTCTTTTGGCTAGTTTCAACTCATCCACATGTGGAAACTAAAATTCTTGAAGTTATCAAAGAAAATTGCATAAACCAAGATGGAACTTGGATTGCTTCTAGTGTGGAAAAGTTTGGTAAGTTAGTTTATCTCCATGGAGCTATATGTGAAGCACTGAGGCTTTTTCCTACTGTGCCCTATGATCAAAAGTGTGTAATAAAATATGATACACTTTCTAGTGGACACCATGTTAGTCTAAATACCATGATTTTATACTTTGTATGCAATAAGAAGAATGGAGCAAATATGGGGACATGACTACATGGAGTTTAAGCCTAAGAGATGGATTTCAGAGAGTGGAGACATTGTACCAAATTTAGCATGCATAAAAAGGTTTAAAACTTGTAAATTAAGAACAACAAGGATGTATAAACAAATGTAACTAATTAACAACAAAACACACCAAGAATCCAGGCAAAGTAGTATATAAAATTAGAAATTATATTAGTTTTAGGAAACAAGGTATAAAGCGACAGAGGAGGAGCAAAATATAATGGGGTTTCATACCACCACATATGAAGAGTTATAATCATAATTGACAATGCTATAATCGAATGCAGAGAAGATAAAATAAGAGTGGTTATAATTTGGAACAATTAGGACATGAAAAATAACCTTTGGCTTGACATTTTACACATGCTATCTACTTCACCTTTGATTCATTGTTATCAATTGTTTCAAACAAATCCTTAACAAGCTTAATTCAAAGTGTTCCCCCTTCTTTGATAAACCCAATTCCTTTGCATTAATAAACAATTAAAAGAAAAAGGTATGTACATTTCTCCAAAAATCACAACAATGGAAAATTGAAGTTTCAACGTACCTATCATCCTAATAAAGGTTTCACTAAAAATCAATATAGACTACACATTCACTATTGCAGAAATTCATTTTTACCTCGCCTTATATGCCTCGGTTGTTCAGGAACCGAAGCATATAATGGCGCGGTGGCATTTTTGCAATTTCAGACAACTTTTATGCCTCGGTTCAGCTTAACCCGAAGCAAAAGAGCTCATATGCTTCGGTTCACCAAAAACCGGTGCCAAAGGAGGCTCATATGCTTCGGTTACACAGACCCGAAGCCAAAAACCCACTAGTCGTTACCTCTTTGGCCTCGGGTGGGTCTGAACCGATGCCAAATAGGGCTATATGCCTCGGTTCAATTAATAACCGAGGCCATATGGTTTAATTAGGGCACCAAATTTGCGAGCCCCAATTCTTTTCTTCTTCCCCGCGCCCCTCTCAATAACAATACTTTTTCTCTTCTCCCTCCGGCATGGCTGTTCCAGGCGCGGTGGTGATGTCGTCGATGTTCCAGATGCAGCAATGGTGGCTCTGGTGGCACGAATTCGTTGCTGCTCTGATATGTTCGAAGGTGGTGATTCTGCAGCAATGGTGGTTCGCTGCCTTCGTTCACGGTGGCGCTGCCTTCGTTCGCGGTGGCGCTGCTCTCTACATCTGGTGCGTCGTTCACGGTGGCGTGATGATGGTGGTCCGCATCTGGATGTGCGTTCGCGTTTCGCGCAGGTTGTGGATCTGTGTTTCTGTTGGCTGCAGGTGGTGGGTCACGGTGTTTCTGCTGCAGAAGCTGTTGCAGTGAAGTGGTGCATTGCGGAGAAGAAGACGAAACTGTGGTGGCCGAAAAGTTTGCTTCCGACAAGGGTGGCGGCTGCCATGGTGATGGAAAGAGATGATGAAAATTAGCGTTGCTCGAGCATGGTGCAAATGCGTGGAAGAAGATGGTGGTGGCTGCTGCATTTCACCGGCAAAGATGATTAGCTTCGGGTAACAACCGAGGCCAAAAGGGGTGCCTTTTGGTCTCAGCCCAATATGCCTCGGTTCTAGACCCGAGGCAAAATGAGGAAAATAACTGGGGTAAAAAGCCTTTACTATAGTAGTGATTGAAACTCAAATTCTAGTTAGAGAATAGGGATAAATACATAAATGTAATCCCCCTCAGAATATCTATTAACTTTGGGATCATGAGTAACATTTTTGTACCTTTAAGTGTACCTTGACTCAGGTTTCGTACAGAGTGACGAAGTTGAATGGAGAAGTGACTGATTTGTTATTGAGGCTACGACGGAAAGGGTGTGACAGAGAGAGCTACGATGGAGGCTACGATGAAGCTGAATCGTAGAGCAAGACTGCTTTAGGGAAAAACTTAGGTCTTCTCATGTTCGGGAGTCATATTCGCGACTGAGGATTCTGATTTGGGAGGGAACGAGTTTCTGATTTGGAGTGAACGAGATTGGAAAAATGAAATGTAATCTGCAGAGGTCATTAACCTCTTAAAAAAAAGTAAAAGCCCCACTATTATCAGCTTTTAGAGAACCCATCAGAATATGCCCATTTCATGTTTATCTGTGAAGGTTTTTATAACCTCCGCAAAATGGCATCCACTAAATATCTTTTTTTTGTAGTGACATTACCTCTCTTTAACCTTTCTCATTTTCAAGAATCGATATAGTTAGTATTTTTTTTTCCACTAAAGTACAATGCAATTTTCTACTTGTTATCATTGACTATTTCACTGAATGAATTGAGGAAAAACCATTAACAAAAGTAACAGATTGACAGGAACAAAACTTTGTATGGAAAAACATAATTTATTATTTTAGGGTCCCACAAAATATCATTGTTAATCATGGAAGACAATTCACAAATAAGGGCATTGGAGAATTTTACAAAGGTCTAGGCCTCCCACATATGACCAACTCGATTAAACACAATAGAAAAATTAATAGGCTGAGGTGACAAACAAAGTTGTTTTGACAAGGTCCAAGATGAGGCTAGGGGTCGTAAGGAAAATAGACTAAAGAACTACTTGAAATACCATAGGCTTATCATTGTACCCATAAAGTACAACACGAGAATCACCTAACAACCTAGTATATGGGACGAATGTCATGATACTAGTTAAGGTAGGAGAGTTAACCTTGTGTCGAGAATTGTTTGACTTCACATTGAATGAGAAATGCTTAAGGCCAACTTAGACCAGGTTGAAAACTTAATATTCTAAGATAAAAAAAAAAAACAAAAGCCTTCCAAATATGTGACATAGTATGGTGAATGATGAGCAATGTGCAAGTTCATGTCAAACTGAAATTGACCCTTATAGATTTGTCAAAGCCTTAACAACGTGTATAAAATATAATATCTTGATGGAGAAAAAATCTCGCAAACTTAGAAAGTTAGTGATCTCAAATACTAGGAATTTTAACATCGCAAATCTCAAATACTTACAAAATTCTGATCTAAATCATGCAAAATATATATATATATATATATAAGTTCGACCAGAGTATACGACCTTAACCCAAGAGTTGAATGAAATCCTATTAATTGGCTCTAAAATGACTAATAATTTTAACGACTAATAATAAGGTGGTTAAATTATAACATAGATCAATTGCATTTATAAAGTAGGATTATGTATTTCAAATATAGAGAAACAAACCTATTGGGAGGTGTTAACCGATATAGACCCCCAACTTATAAAGCTCAGACGAATTTTAGAGTGTCGCAACTAAAATCGCAATGGGACGACGAACCAAAAATGAAAATTTGAAAAAAATAGGTTTGGCATCGTCACCATAGTTTATTCTGGAAAACTACGGAAAAACCAAAAAGATAAGACAAGGTCTAAAAAAACCAGATTTTGGGTCCGAGAGTCGATTACGCGTAGGGAAGGTATTAGCACCCCACAACGTCCGTCCTAAGACGATACCTTTAATTAAATGTGAAAAAGGATGTAGTTTTCAAAATATTTATTTTTCCCAAAAAATAGTAATAAAAGAATATAGAAAAGAAACAAAAATAATTTTTTAGCTTTTTGGGTCTGACAAAGATTAATCCCCGCTCCTACGTATCTCCATTTACAATGGAGAATCAGGGTTACGTAGTTCCTTTACAAAAAAATTATTTGAAAAATGATTTGAATTTTTTGATATTTTTGAAAACCTTTTTATTTAAATTTTTTGTATTTTGAATTATTTTAAAATTGGTGTCACTCCACGCGAGTGGCCGGACAAACACTTGAAATAAATTCTTTTTTTTATATTTTATTTTTTTCATTTATTTAATCATTTATAAATTTTTAATATTTTTTTAAGTTATTTAAAAGTGGATGTGGATGTCATAGCGACATGAGCAACAAGAGAGATATGAAAAAGTAAACAAAGAAAGCTATTTTTTATATTTTTAGATCATCTATATATATATATATATATTTTTTTTTTTTAAAAAAAACTAAAGTTAAATTGGATGTCATACGACGCGAGCGGCCGACCAGACACTAAAGGAAGGGGAATTTTTTTTTTTAATGATTAAACAAATGAGAAATGGAAAAACTAAATCAAAAGATGAAAGAACTGAGAGTGACGTACCTTTAAAAATTTTCAATATCTCCTCACCTTTTCTTTTTTTTCTTGCTTCCTTTTCTAATATTTTTGTGTTTGTTTTTCCAATAGAGATAAAAATGTGAGGTGTCTATGCGGGTGATAATGAGAGAAAGAGAGAATGCAGAGAATGTTTTCTTTTTTTTTCTACCTCCTTCAATTTTTTTTTAAATAGAGATAATAAAGGAGGTGTGTATGTGGGAGTAATGATGGGAAAGAATTAGAGAAGTGTAAAGAATATATTTTTTCGGTCATGACAGAGTGCGTATTTATACTCACACCTTGCAATATCAATGCAATCTCAGTCTTAATTATAATGAACAATATAAGGAAGGAATTGATCATGATAGCAACACATTATGGGATCAAATCATAGCAAATCAGAACACAAAATCAATCAAGATCAATAATATTGATTCTAACCATTAACAAATCAGAGCACAAAAATCAATCCCAATTTGAATGTAAATATCCTAATATAGAATGTAATCTTAAGTCTAAAGGATTAGGATAAAATATGGATTCAACAAGACATAATAAAGAAAGGGGTTTATCATTCAAAAAATACACTTTGTCAAATACTTCACTAAGCATGGAGGGATAATGTATGGACAATTTCTCTTCATATATCAATCCTAACAAATGTCAACCTAGGACATCTCAGTCCAAAAGCTCATCCTCATACAAAAAACCTCCCTAGAACATCTTAGACCAACACATGTTAGCCATGACAATAATAATCCATAACATCTCAACATAGCGAAATCCACTTTAGAATCTACTCAACATTCTTAGCACCTTGGATTATGTGTTTGTACGTGTAATTAGAAAAGAAAAATTGGATGTCACCTAGGTTAAGGTGAACTAGTATAAATATAACTAGGTGTTTAAGCATAGTAGCATATTCTAACACATACAAATTACCTTGTATCGATTACATAAACTCCAACTTCTTAGCATATCAGATGATATTAAGAAAATACTCCTCCAATAACGTTTCTATGAAATTATCCCATGAAAGGATATCATCCTTCATACTTGTCATATGTTTCATCCTCATCCACTAAAACTCAATCTCTTATGTCAACCAATAGATAATATAAAAACTTCTTTTGTTTTAGACACTGAATCATGTCAAATATTTTCTCAAGGTCTATGATACATTAATCTTCATGATCTAGACTAAATTCTCATTAAATTTCAAAATTTATGCCTCATCGATTCATTTAATCTATCAAATAAGTGACGAAGAATCGGTGGAACTATCTCTACTACTCTTGTAATATATATATATATATATATATATATATATATATATATATATATATATATATATATATATATATATATATAT
>Ga0214545_1011121_pt1 | contig 12590 bp, 6 predicted proteins | sample CNSS4metaG_FD_160064 | JGI IMG/M metagenome (GOLD analysis project Ga0214545, IMG submission 160064) | Root nodule microbial communities from cowpea collected in UCLA plant growth center, Los Angeles, California, USA - CNSS4 | ecosystem: Host-associated > Plants > Roots > Nodule | place: USA... | reverse complement strand
TATAAATTTTATCATCTTCATTTATATCGTTGGGTGGATTTAGAGAACAATCTTTATTTATATCGTTGGGTGGATGTAGAGAACATTCTCACTAAGTTTCTAGCAGAATTTGCTCAAACGAAAATACTCTTTTTCCATTTTTCCATGCGTCTCATGACATGTTTGGTTTAATAAAGAAGGATTCTTTTGGTAGTAGTACGTTCCACAATATACAAAATTATCACCATGATTTTTTTTATAATGTATTTCATTTTTTGTCTTGTAGCTTGATTGATTCGGTAAAAAATAAAAATATAATATAAATAATTTAAGAGACATTTAATATCTAATTATATTTATATTTGTTAACATCCTATCTCACTAAACAACTAAAACAATTATAAAAATAATATACAAAAATAATATATAAAATTATATATATTAAGGTTTTTAATAATGGTGAAAAGATAATATTTTGAGAAACAACAACAAAACAAAAATTGGAATCCCATGATCGTAAGATGAACTTATTATGTACAAAAGTTAATATAATTAAATATAGATACTTAAAATCTAAGAATATGCGGGAGATTACTTTAAAAGGTTGTTTTCTCATAAAATTTACAGTTAAATATGTTTTGTCTCTTAACTTTTAAGTGAAAATTAGAATTAGTTCATTTTTAAAACTTTAACCCAATTCAATCCCCAATTTTAGAAATGTACGGATAATTCTTTCGACCAAAGTTTGTTAAGTTTATTTGACATTTTAAATGTGTTTCATAATAGTTTCTTAGTTAATATTGAAGTGAAAATGTGTCAAACAGTATAAATAACTCAAATGATATCATAAAATGCACTTGAAACCTCAAATAAATCAAAATTTTATTAAAATAATTAAATTCATGCATTTCTAAAATTGGGAAACTAAATGAAGTCAACGTTTTAAAAAGAAACTAATTCCAACTTTCCCTGAAGATCAAGGATCAAGGGACCAAAAACATAACCCTAAATTTTATTTATCATGCAAATTTAGTTTTGTCTATTCATGATGAAATTATTAAATTTGATTTGGATAAATTTATTCATATACACTTCTACGACACGAGAAAAAAAATGAAAATGAATAATTTTTTGTATAAATTAAAAAAAAAGATTTTGAAAAAATTATGACTCCTTCTTTAAATTAACTCATATTTAATAGCTAATTTTTTTTATAAAAAAATAAAATTATATTTATTTTATCCTCACAAAGAAAAACAGCTTAAAGTATTTATTATTCTTCATTGTTCTAAGTGTAAAATCATCATCATTATTATTACTAGCAAATCTCATTTAAACTGATATCTAAATACTTTGAGATGTTGTATGCACTTTGAAAGTTAATAATATGTACAAATAATTTTATTTTTTTTTTAGTTTTTAGGGTTATAGTCAATGTTTACAACTAAATTCCTCGGTCATTAAAAGAGTAATAGTTAAATAGTTACTCGTACAAAACTTAAATGATATTTACGTACCTATTAATAAATTAGTGCTAAATATGAGTCTCAATTATTATCAATTGGAGTAGTTACCCAAATATTATTTCTAAACCAAAATATTTTGTTAATTCAATTTTTTTAAATATTTAAATAGTTTTTGTTTTTGTTTTCAATTAAACTATTTCGTTAAAAGGTATGAATAAATTAAAATTTTTGATTAAAGTATGTTTCTAATTATTTTTATTTTACTCTAAAATGGTTCATATAACACTAATATCTTACTCTATTTCTCCGAAAATTGAATAGATTCAAAGATAGTCATTTCTCACATTGCCTCAAAAGAGTTATACCTATATAATACAAAATCAGAAAATCTCACTTCCATCAAGTATGACATGGTAAATTCTATATTTGTAATATCAATCACTAAAACTTAAAAGATAAAATCTTCATCAACTTTCACAACTAGACATCTTCCTCTATATGAGTAGGAGACTAATAAAGTTAATATAATCTCTTCATGAAACCACTTCTCAATATACCACCTAATATCACATCAATGTAGTACTCTCTTCCTAAAAGTTGCATTCAGATCATAACTCACATATCACATTGTCATATAATCTTAAATTATCACATCACATCATGTCATACATTCATACATATGTATCTTAGTTCAATCCAAATCAATCTAGAAAACAAAGGTGTATTGAATAAAATCCAAAGTGGAAATAGTAGACACCAATTTGATAAAAAAAAAACAAAAAGTTCAAATTAAAACAATAGGGTGTAAAGAGAAAATGGGAAGAACCATACCCATATCCAGATTTTCCTTATTATTTTTTATTACTTGTTTTTTATTTTATTTTTATATTTCTTATGCATTTTTTATTTTTCTTTTATTTCATTCTCTTTCTCCTTTCCCAAGACGCTATTTTCCTTCTTCCTCTCCATAGCGCTATTTTCTTAAACATACATTAACAATAATTTTTTTCAAATTAATTTTATTTCAGTTCTCTATATCTTTCCGAGTCTTAAAAGTATATTAAATATAATTTTAGTTTTTGTTGAATTTGTCTTTCAGATTTTAATTTGAAAGTTTAATTAGTTTTCAAACTTTAACACAAATATTTTAATTTATTTTTTTATAAACGTGATAGTTAATAATCATTATTTAAATATTTTAACTCTATTGATATTTTTCTATCAAATCACAGTATACACAATTACAAATATTTAACATTATGAGATGGGTGATGTAAATAGTTATCACGCTAATCTTACACATTAGTGTCCCTGATTTGAGACTTATTGGGTTTAGGCAATCTCACCCACATATATTCAATGTTAAAAGATTTTAAAACAATTTCACACATGCTTGTTAAGAGCAATTCTCCTAAACCTAGTTATCATGCTAATCTTACGCTTTGAAATTTGAAATCTCACACTCGTAGACTTTTAACCAAAGATTTTTTTTTATTTGCTAGTTGGATCTCTATAGATTCCCAACCGATTTTAAATGAAATTCTGAAGAGCCTTTTACAAGTCGAAAGCTTTTAAAAAGAATTTCACAAATGAAGCATTTTTTCATGTTAAGAGCCAGCTCTCTTAAGTCTTACATTATGTCCCAAATACTCTTTGCATTTATTACTCACGCACCAAATTGTACCACTGAAAAGTTATGATAAGTCAATCGCAAAATACATGAGCAACCGTTTTGCACCAAAATGTATCCCTGACTTTTGGACCTACTTATTTAGTATTACACATGATTCAAACAGTAGATGAAGTTGAGTAAACTGTTTTAGCATGATTTGTCATTAGAGAGTGCTATCAAACCTGAAAGAAAATTATAGGGAACAATTTCTATATACAAGCCATAAATGCTAAATAGAAGTGAGTCTGAAGGTCAACTAAAGTAAATAATTGAGTAGAATAGAAAAATGATAAATAATTATACGTAAAATAAAAATAAAGAATATATTGCAGTAAAAGTTTGAGTTGAATCCTAAAGAGAAGATAACAATTTTTTTTCTGCAGTTATTTATGTGACAAGAATATAGGATAACCTAATAACAAATGTGAATAAAATGAAAGTAGATCGAAACTAAGAAGATATTTTTATTGAGAGATCAATTGTGTAAAAAATAGTGTCAGTTTTGGCATTTTTTTATTGACTTGATGTATGTTGAGCTGATGAACTGTAAATTGATCGCCACTTCTTTTATTGACACTTGTTTATTAGAGAGAATTGCAACATGTATCAACTGGAGTTTATGTTTATAAAAAGATCAAATAAGAACTGGAGCAATAACCAATACTTATAAAATTTTTGATAGTATTTGAAAACAAAAATTTATTTGGTATTATCTGACATAAAGTTCTAACCAATTTGTGTGGCATGCATCTCTATTGAAGATATGTGGCATGCATCCACTGACGGATCTTGATCAAAAGTTTTGGAGGGATCAGAATAATATAATTTTTTTATCATTTGATTGGACCATTAGTATAACACTTTAAAAAATGACTCTTCTATAAAACAATTGGATCTAGATTGGATTATTAGTATGATACTTTAAATACTTTAAAAGATGTGAAGAATATAATTTAACTTGTTTTCATCTTCACATCTTCACGTGTAGCTTCTTCCCTTTTACTACTTCTACAAAATAAATTCATTATTCTATTCTTCATCAATATATATATTTTTAAATATATTAAAAAATAATTTATCATAATCTAATAAAATATTGAGAAACATAAGTATTAGAAGAAAAATATAATATAATCAAGTCACAATTAAAAATCGGTTATAAAAAACACATAATATATTATTTTTTTTCTTCTATAATCATAGAAGGTAAGTATACAAAAGGCTCATGAGATAAAAAATAATTTTTATAACTATTAAACTAATATTTCATCATCAAGTAAGACAAGAGAGAGTTACATTTTTTTCTTCGAGAAGTAAAGGAAACAGGTGAGAAATGAGAAAAAACATAATGAGTACGTGTCTAACTTTATTTTTCTTCAAAACAAAAAACATATGATAGATGTGTACAATTTTGTCAAAATTTAAAAAGACAATGACAGAAGAAAATAAAAAATATTTTAATAAATATTTGGTTTAATTACTCTTTTGGTTATTGTTTCAAAAAATATAAGTTGATCTTCTAGATCTTTTAGTTTCAATTTAGCGGCAATTTGATATTTTTAGACGAAAACAGATAACTAATTAAACCTAAATATTTTTTTTATTTTTTATTATTTTAGATTTTAGATTCTATTATTTATTAACATTAAATGTTTTATTTTATAAAAGAAATAAAGAAAACCAATTTAATTATCATCAATTTCTAAAATATACTATTTAAAATTTTAAATATTTTAAAAATTTTAAAAATTAAAAAAATAGATATATAATTTTGAAAGAAATAAAAAATATTGGGGGGCCTAGCCCTCCCCGCTCCTATGATGCTCTGCCCCTGCATGCATCTCTATTGAAGATGGCAGAAGGATGATGATACCTGTTGGTCTCAGAATGCTAGTTCTTGGTCTACTTCACTCTGAACATGAGCAGTTGTAGGAAAACGAAATCCTGCTAGGGCATGTTATATTGAAGAACAAAAAGAATAAAAAATCTTGAAGTACAAACCTAATTGCAAAAATACAAAAGAAAAATCATAAAGTAGAAGTAGAGGAAGAAATCAATCACGATGGGTTGAGTGTGTGTCTGGATAACAACAAAAAAACTTAAACAAAAAAAGAAGAGGAGAAGAAGATAGATGATAAATGAGGAAGACAAAAGAAGATGAAACGTTTTATTTTATAAGAGGAGTATATAAACATAATAAAAAATCTTGGAAGTGTAAACCTAATTGCAAAAATAAAATGTCATAGAATAAAAAGAGAAGAAGAAATCGGCATTGAGTATTTGATTGGGAAACAAAAAGAAAAAAGAATAAATAAAGAAGAAGAAAAGATCACACTGTACAATGAAAGAAAATCGAAGTTGCATGAGGAAGACTAAAGAAGATGAAACGTTTTGTAAGGAATACACAAACATCATAAAAACTCTTGAAGTGCAAACCTAATTGCGAAAATACAAAATAATAATAGTGTAAGAGTGAAGAAGAAATCATGATGCGTTGAATGTGTGCCTATGTAACAAAAAAAGCTTAAACAAAGAAGAAGAAAATATTAGAGTGTATTATGAAAGAAAACTGAAGATTGAAGATGCATGAGGAAGACGAAAAAGATGAAACATTTTGTAAGAGGACAATAAAAACATAATAAAATATATGCAAACCTAATTGCGAAAAAAAAAAAACAAAGAATAAAAAAAAGAGGAAGAAATGAATAACGATGCCTTGACTGTGTGCTTAGGTAACAAAAAGAAAGAAGAAAAACTTTCCTAAAGACGGTGTGAATCACGACACAACTAGAGATGTCAAAAATATATGTACCCGTGGGTATCCGCGGATAAAACTCGCAATGGGTAGGAAACGAATATTAAAAATAGATACCCGCTACCCACGGGTGCGGGTATTTTTGAGACCCGCATGTTAACGGGGCGGGTACGAGTATCATAGTATCCGTACCCGTGGATACCCGTACCCGCTAAACTTTAATTCACAAAAATACCCTTATATTATATATATATATATATATATATATATATATATATATATATATATTAGTAAAAAACATTATGATATAATATTTTCTAAGCTGCACATCTTATCTTCTTCTGTTTTCATTCTTTCAGCTTTAAGTATTGGTACGTTGTCTTCTTCCAAGTACACCTCCCAGCTTTAAGTATTGGTACGTTGTCTTCTTCCAAGTACACCTCCCCTTAACATTCTTCTCTTTTTTTCCTTTGAAATTGGGCATATACATCCAGCCCTATATAGACAGTGACGTTTATGGTATGCTTGTTGTCAAATGATAGAATCAAAATAAGAATACTTGACACGTGGCAGTTGGGGTTTATTATTTGATTATTTTTTAGAAATCAATCGGAGAAAGTGAACTTGTTGATCAAAACATTAATTAAAGAATTTCATTGTGTTGGACGTCATTTTATATTTATTTTTATAATTATTTGGACGTGTATGGACTTGAGTTTGTTTTAACTTTATTTAAAATTAATGACAGTGATGTATTTTATTTTATTTTATTTGAATTTATGATTAAATATTTATTTTTTAAATAATTTTATAAATATCCACGGATACCCGTGGATATCCGCGGATATGAAAAAAATAGACAAATACCCGTAACGGATACCCAACAGATATAACTACAAATATAGGACGAATATTTATCCAACAAGTAAAATATAGAAAAGATACTACCCATACCCTACCCGCCCTGTATCATACAGGTCCTTTCTGTTTCTGACAATTGGTCTATGTTTCCTTTGGTTTCTTCTTCTCAAAGCAAAACACATTTATTTGTATCAATAAATACCAACATTATACACTGTCAGTATGCGTATATTTTCAAACATGAGGCATTTAAGTATGTCAAATCAGGAATGTACTTTCTCTTTCTCCTGCTGTATTGCAAATTCTTTTTATTTGTTCAACCCCAGCTACAGATTGTTCAACTTTCTTTTTACAATTATTATATGCACAATTATCTATATTATCTGTGGATGAATTAATGTATCCTTTGAATTCAATATTTTTATTCCATGGCCTTATTGGTCATAATTCAATCCCCATGCACCTTTCGGATCAATCCACAGAATAACTTTCGGATTAGAATATTCAAAACATAATTTCTAATTACCTAATCAGAATTAACTACCATATTTATAATAATGAATTTCACTGTTTAGAATATAATATATAATTTATAACATAAAACCTTTAAACTATATTCCCTATGAATTTCAAATAATAAAATCCAGAATAAAAAGCTAACATGTATAACGGAGACAAAGAACACTGATATTTTTCAAAAACTAGGAAACATTATGAAATTATGGAGGTGGACGAGTACGGTCATAGGTGAAAGAGAAAATATTAACAGTGCAATCTTCTGAATGGACAGCCTAAACAATATTTAACTTCTTTTGAAAGAAACCCCTAGCGTGATCTCTCCTAGTTTCATAAACAGCTGCTAGACACCACTCAAATAACAAGAAGACTTTTTTTTATCTATATGAGTTCATGAAAATAACCTTTTAAGATACTTTCGAGAGGCCAACCAATAGACAATGCAATCAAACTTGATCATTCTTAAACTTAGATTTTAAATAATTAAATGAAGGAAATAAAACAACATCATAACATTTACAAACTTTAGAAGTAATGTCACAAAAGAAATTATATGACAACCAGCAGACTTGGATCCTTGAGTTGTTGAATAAAATACTACATGGTCATGCTAGAACGAGACAGTTCTTTATCAATATAAAATACATTTTATTATTAAATTCACACAACAATTGGTTTAAAACCAGCATCTGAAAACACATCACTGATCGAGGTAGTTATAAACTACTAAAGACATGAATGCAAAGCATTCGATTGTTCAGAGATGAAACTATAAAATACAATAGAAGGACTTAGGTGCCACTCAGGGAGCTTCATAGTACTCTTAGGATTTAGGAATTAAGTCCATTGACAATGCAAGAAAATAACAACAATAATACCTACACGTTGCAACAAGTAGAAAAACATCTTTGTTAATTTTCTTCCCTGTGCTATTGTCCTTTTCACATTAATAAAAATATTAAATGTCTGCTACCAGCTCTTCATTCATCTATGACCCACAAAAGAAATTATTAAACAAATAAAATAGATTGCGTGGAATTTGTGCATTTACTCTGTTCGGATTCAATTGACAGGCATGGAGTAGTGTCCCAAGTTGAAGTATGAGATTCCAATGTGGGGTTTACAACGCCTGGAGCTCTGCAACTACAATAGTTAGCTTTTGTGGTAATATTCTCACCAGGTTTTAAGTGACACAGGTGACTTTGACAATCAGTGTTTGCCCAATTCTAGTCAAAGGAGGGAGTCAAGGCTATGTGTGTGCATAGAACATGATACGATGTTAGGATTCAATTACAAGGTATCAGATTGAAGTCTTACGTAGGACCTATTGGATTCCGAAAGGCCTAGAGCTTCAACCACAACGGATAACGTTCGTGGTGAGGTTCTGCCAAGATTCAAATCACTTGGTATCAAAGCCTTGGCGAGCATTGTGGTGGTGAGACCAACACTGTAGTGTTGGCCAAGACTAGTGAAAGGACTAGTGCATAGTCCAGCCTGTGTGGGCATCAAGACTCATGAGTGGTGGAATGTCAAGATTCAATTCTAAGGTACTAGACTTGAGTCCAACATCCATAAGTATGAAATCCCAATTTGGGGTTTATAAAAGCCTTGTTTTCTCCACCTACAATAGTTAGACTTTGCAGGGTGATTCTCTATGGTTCTTATTAATCAGTATCAGAGCCTTCCACCACGTCTCTCAACTTTACGAGCAATGCAGTGGTGACCAGTCATTGCAGCGTTCGCCTGATACTAGTCAAAGGACTCCTGCATAGCCAACTCGTATTGGATTTGAGTCCCACAACGGATGTGTAAGATTCTAATGTGGGGTTCATAAGGTCTTGAGCTCCAACTACAATAGCTAGTTTTTGTGGAGTGATTCTCAGAAGGTTCTTATCACATTCCTTTATACAAACAATAATTCTAAGTAGAATTGAGTTTGACATGATATGATCTCCAACATAAAAGCATTAGGTTTGAGATTTCTAATCCATGCAGAAGGCTATAGAAGTATATACAATTTTTTACTTGAAGAACAAACAACAATTGAATAGACAATGATGCTGCTCATTGAATATGACTAAGAAAGGCAAACATTTGAAGAAAAATTACAAGCATACATGCCTAGAGGTACTTATTTTATCTTGCCACCTCCATCCTATGCATTGCACAATCAGCAGGAATTAAATATTATATTCTATAATATGCAGATTAGTTTTATTCAGTCTCAACTTTAGGAGCAGTTTCCTTCAATGCAAGCTTTCGTTTATTTTGAATTTGGTGGACAAATTCAGAAACTAATACATGTAACTTCACAGTAGGCTTACGATTAGAAGGGATAGCATTCCCTAACCCTGCCCTTCTTAATGCACGAGCTAGACACCTTTCACCGAATTGATGATGAGTAGGGCATGCAGGAGGAACCATGGTTTTCAGTACTGGCTTATTACAAAATGAAGGCCCTGTTGGCAAACTAAATAAAGAAAATATTTGTGTCAGTAAAGTTGTCTGCTCCAGATATTGGTAAGTATTTCAAAGAAAAAAAATGTCAGAAACGTTTCATGCGTGTGGCAAATAATATATATAATTTAATTTCATAATAAAATGAAGGAACATTGCCCTAATAATGACAAAGGGATGGCTTTTGAGAAGGAACCTGACAAGTTTAATTGATTGTCAAAAGCAATAATATATATCAAAAAAAAAAAACAATAAGTCACTGCCTGTCTGCTTGGTTAAGTATGTATCTAGATTTCCATCAAGTAAGACATAACAGGGAAAGAGATAAAACTTTATATTGTTCATAGCAATTTCTACAAGTTTTAAGGAATCAGTCTTTCACAATGGATAATGTTGCTTAATATTTTTCTACTAATTCTGTCCTATTATTGAGAACTATGAACTCTCAAGATCCTTATTCTAGATGATTCAAACACGCAGTACAGAATTTGAATCCATAAAGACATGTTGATCGGTCCAGTGCAATGGGCTGAAAACTCTCAACATGTGAATCAAACTACTTTTTCAGACAGCGAAACCTGACTGGTCTTGAAAAACATTCATTCTTTGTAAACATTAGAAACTTTGATATGACATCAGTAGTCACTAGGTTGCACATTTTTTCTAATAAAGTAGATTTCGAGCACCAAAATGACCTTAGTAAGACGTGGACTCGGTGAAATATTTTGGTTCATAAACCCAGGAACTGTTTGATTTGAGGTAGCCATAACTGAAATAATGTGATGGAAGAGTGAGGCTCTAAAGTGCACGGTGGGTGAAACAAATATGATATAGTGGCTATTTATCTATGAAATTCAATTAGAAAACAAATTTCTCCAAAACAAAACTGAAGCAGAGAAAAAACCCAGAAAATGTAGAATGGTTGGAAAATGCTTGAACCTCGAATCTTGAGCAACTTACCCAAACACCCAATTCTGAAGTTCTACACTATGGTACACGAAATTAAAAATAACCAAGCTTAAACCCTAAACCTGAACCCAATCCCAAAAGCACTCTACAAAGCCAACCTTAGAAGATTAGCAACACCGACTATAATATAACTTTCATCATCTTTTTAACTTTTCACTTCAACATCCATATGTGCATTTTCAATTTGAAAAAAATCAGAAAACAGTTTTGAAAACCTTAAAAAAATAAAATAAAATAAAACTCACTTTTTAGCCACGGCTCTGCATCCATGGTATAGCCTCTGTTTGGAATCGGACAATATATGAGAGTGACAGTATGTCGTCAAAGCCATGGCCTTAGTCTTACAGCCGCTGAAACGACACCGCACGATGTCGTCGGCGCCACCGAGAGCAGGGACGCCGCCGCCGTTTTGATTGTCGATGTCGGTCTCATTGTGACCCTCCTTGAAGGGGCTCTTTCCGTAGGTCCAGCTATAGTCTCTGTACTTCGACCTCATCTCCTCCATTAGGGCCCAATAGTGGGCCCGATAACACCGCCCTAGCTGCTTCACTCGCCGGAGCCGCCGCCTGAGAACCTCCTCCCGAGTCAGAAACCGGGACTTCGCCAGCGCGGCGTCGGCGTCGGCGCCGTCAACTGTTACCGGGCGCAGCGGAGAGGAAGCGGAACCCGACTCGTCCATGGATGTTGCTGAGTCGCCAACTCGAACTGGTGAAACAAGTGACGCGGGTTTAGTGGAGGAACTCGAAGAGTTTGTTACGTTTTTTTTTCTTTTTTTTTTTTTCTGTGATGGTTTGATTTTGAATCCTGTTGTTGGGAGAAACAACTTTCACTTTGCCACTGCAAGAGTGCCAGCTATCAAATGCGACAGACACAAGAGAACAAGTTAGGAGTGTCAGGACAGAAAATTCACAAATTTGATTTGATTCCTAGTGACTCAACCTGGGTTCGATTTTTTTTGTTTTTTTTTTCTTTCATTTATTTTTTCTGAATTTGTTTGAATACAGATTGAATTTTATAAATCATTGAGCCTAATCCGTTGATACATTGATAACACATTTAATTTATTAGAATTATTATATGGTAAATTTTGAAAATAAAAAAATAGTTTTATGAGTTTTAGTTATATTAGTGAAAACACACGTGTATTTATTAGTAAAAATAAAATTAATAATAATATTTTATTATTATAATTATAAAAATAAGTTATTATTGTATGTAGTTTTCTAATTAAAGACTTATTAAGTTTAAAAAACATCAAATTAAGATATTTCTTTATATTATAAACATAAAAAAAATCTTATTATATATAGTTAAAGATATACTCATGTTAATATTTTAGAATTTGATTAATTATGTTACTAATGAAGAGAAATGAAAATAAAAATAAAATGTCAAAATAAAAATAAGTGAGAAATTAGAAATTCTAATTAAAAAAATGTAAAAAGAAATAAAGCAAGATGAATAGAATAGTATAAATGAATTGAGTTTCATCACTCCTAAAAACTCTAATAAGTACTGTGTGAATTGATTATACGTATTTATCAAATCATTATAAATAATATAAAATTTTGTTAGAAAAATATTTATTATTTAAAAATATAATAATAATGATGCTAATTAAATATTAAAAAATAATAATTATAAATTATTGTTTAATTTATCAAGAATTAACTTGTCTTTATCATTACCAATATATATAGAATTTTTTTTTCAACTGTTTTGTATAGTTTAGCAGAAATCAGATCAATGATAAAATTTAGTAATATCATTTTTTTGTTGAATTTTCAATAATTAGTCAATAATATTATAATATATATATATATATATATATATATATATATATATATATATATATATATATATATATATATATATATATATATATATAAAATATTTTTTTTAAAATATTTATTTA
>Ga0214545_1011120_pt1 | contig 12592 bp, 9 predicted proteins | sample CNSS4metaG_FD_160064 | JGI IMG/M metagenome (GOLD analysis project Ga0214545, IMG submission 160064) | Root nodule microbial communities from cowpea collected in UCLA plant growth center, Los Angeles, California, USA - CNSS4 | ecosystem: Host-associated > Plants > Roots > Nodule | place: USA... | reverse complement strand
TATATAAGTATATTTTATTTATATGTATATATACTATATTATATTATATTATATTATATTTTATGTGTAAATATATTATTTATTTATATATATTTTTTAGATTATTTAATAAATTATAAATAGTTTAATAATTTAAGCGGGGACGGGTATTTGGGCGGGTATATATATATCCCCATCCCCATCCCCATCCCCAGTTGAAAATTTCGGGTATTACCCATATCCATACCCATACCCAGTCAAAGCGGGGATTCCCCGTCAAAACGGGGACGGGTTCGGGTGATACCCACGGGCACGGGTTTATTTGCCATCTCTAGTTGAGAATGGTGTTGTATCTCTTTAATGACACCCCCTTTATAAAAACCTAACAAGAGTATCTATCCCCTGTCCGTTAAACACTTGATAGATGTTTCAACTTCATTTTTTTGGTAAATCTTAAAATGTTTTAAAACTTTTCATGATTCAAAATAGAATAGAATTCACGTTTACAGGTATAATCCTCACTGAAGTAGAAGAAATTCATTTTTATATTTTATCAGTCCACGAATATTTGCATGTATGATTTATAATATTTTATCATCATGTCATCCCTTATTTTTAAGAATAAGATTACTATTGCTTAGCAACAAAACAATTTTAATAAAAACATTTTCAATTTATATAGTCCTTACATCATTCATTTATTTGTTTGTGCTATCTCCGATTCGTGTTCATAGTGTTTATATATTTGATGTCAAAAGTAAGTTGAGGAGAGAAAGAATATAAATATATTTGGATATTGATGTTGAGACTTTCGATAAGAGATCTAAACATGTAATTAATACTAAATTTTTGTATGTGTAACCGATCTTGTGTATAAATGATAAATATTGTATATCTTACTTTTTATGAAAATTATAAGATATTTTCTTGCAATCGCCTTGTGTTCAACAAGTTATTTAAATACCAAGGCACATATTATACAATTTCAATAAGAAAAATAGTGACATTAATCCTTAATATTATATTATTCACTTTTCATTGACATGATGCTTATATTTTTCTATAATAGTAGAAGATATGCAGTTATTTCCATTCATATCATTACAACATATTGAATTCAACAGGCATAATTTTTCGTGACTTCTTTTTGTTTGTATGAAATTTACATAATAATTTATCATTCTTTGTCAAACAATGAGAAATTTGACTTTTTTTTTTATTCATTTTGAACAATCATACTAAAAATACTTTAAGTTGTGCCACTTAGAACTCTTTGTTTTGAATTTTGAAAAACATTGTCTTCCTTATTTGTGTATTTAATCGTGTATGTTTCCTCTTCCTTTGTATTTATCCTTTATTCATGATTAATTCTTATTTTATTAGATATTATCATCACGTTATATAAATGTGTGTTATCAAACTTTTTTATTTATATTTTTTCATTCCAAAAAAACACCTTGAACTCTCTTAAAAAAATACATTTTCACGTGATAATTTTTTTAGGTTTTGTTTTAGGAAATCTCAAACAATTTGGTTGTTTGGTTATGGTGTACATGTTAACATATCGGCTTATAAACAATTTGAAATATATGATGATACTTATTTTATAACTTTGATACCAACCTAAAATAAATAATAAATAATAAAGATACATGCAAACTTTGAAATTGGTTGATACTTCATTGAATCAAACTGATTATCCATGACAAAAACACCCAAAACAAATATTTATTCACCTAGTTAATTATAACAATTAGTTATTTTTTACATTGTAATATCATTCACATTTCCATATTAAGGATTTATAACAATAGCAGCAAACAAATCATAACTTACATTGTCATACCACTTTTAAAAAAGCACAATGATGGTTTCCAATGTAATAACTGATCAAGATGATTTAGTTTTATATACCGAAAAGAGATTAATGAAAAAAAAATATTGAAAGGATAATTCAATATGGTATGATTTATGAATTAATCTTGTAAAAGATAAACTTAGTTCAATATAGACAATTTTTTATAACAAAATTCACGGCAAATACAGTTTATAATCCCAATACTACTTATTGTATCCATTTGTAATTATTTTTACATTTTTTACTATTTTATGTTCTTCAAAAAGTTGTTAATTCTAACAAATTAAAAGATAAATATTAACTATTCATAATTATATTTTGAAAAAAATTAAATTTTCTACATATATGCAAACAACTAAGTCAGTGTTTGCTAAAAAAAATATTATAAAATTTTCAAAAAGGATAGATCAAATTAATTTTTGTTAACAATGAAAAAACTATATTTAACAATTAAATAGTTAAGTGAAGTCAACAAATCATCCAAAATGAAAATAACAATGACACTAATCTGGTTTAAGGAAAAAATAAAGATTGTACTTACAAATGGTAAATGTGTTAGACTTTCTCCATGGTTGAGAATCTTAGATAAGGATAAAAATGTTAATTTGTAATTTATTATAAATAATATCTATAGTTTAGTTATAGTTGTTTCGTATAGTTGTTTGACATTTAAGTTTGTTAGTCTTAGTTTTATTTTACATAACTCTCAACTCGTGCTGTCTTGTTCACACTGTATATTAATTGTGTTGTTGTCGTATACAATTAGTTGTTTGAATAAAATTAAATATTATTATTTTTTTATTAATTACAAAAGAAGAGATGTGAGCATACATGTTAATGTAAGTATTGATATCGTTATATAAATGAAAGAATTTATCTCATATTTTTATTAATCAAATTAAATCTCAACTGCCAATGAAAATACTGTGTAAAATGCTATCATAGCAGTATTGTCGATGAAGAAGGTTAGAACTCTAACCTCCAATCTACGCGCTAAGCTTACTGCAACAATTTATTTTAACGAATAAACATTAAAACCATACCGAAGGAGATTCAGTCCAGAAAAAGATGAAGATGTTACTAACATCTCATCTTTCTCTTTCCTGTAATAAATGGTGAGTTCATCTCACCACTCGAATTTTTCTTGGTTTCAGTAGAAGCGTTAGCACTGAACAACTTAGCGCACAAGATCTAAATTCAAAGGGGATTCGCTCACACCCGGTAAAAATGCATTACGTGTTCACCTGCAGTGACTCAAACCCAGGTAACCCTCACAAAAACTTACCGTTGTTCCCCAATTCTTAGCATTATCCTTTATGCCAATGGTGTCCCCAAAAAGATTTAGTTCCTTCCTTTATTTTCAACTTTATTGTCATCTTTTCTATCTTTATTATCTCTGTCCAAATCCAGACAAATCCAACGGCTCCTGTTGCTCCCTCGTGGCGCGAAGAATGGCGGGAGAGAGAGCAGAGAAACCAGACAACACAACACAACTGGTATCAAATTTAATAATAATTTAATTTAATAGTTTGATTATTTTTATGATGTTTGCTGTGGCTCTGTGGTGCTGTGAAGAGAGAGAGAGAGAGCGCAGTGAGTTGGAATTTCCCGTGGTGGATTGGATAGGACAACACCGACGGCAGGTACAGAGTTCTGTGAAAGTGGGGCCCACACGATGAATTTCGCGTGTCCCGATTACGTTCTCTTTCTATTACTATTACGTACTTTCCTTCTTCCTTCCTACTCCCTCCTCCTCTGTCTTTTTCCTTATTATTTATTAATGTTATATTTTTTTTTTCACATTTCCAATAACATTTTCTCAAATAAAATACGATTAATTAGTGTAGAACTCGAGCAAATTATTTAGAAGAAGAAAGGAAATAATATGAAGAAAATTAACATCATCCTTTTACAAAATTGTCCATACCCCATCTTATCCTTCTTTTATTGATTGTTGTTTTAATTAGGAAAGAACCCTTGAACATTTGAACTCTATTCATTTTTCTTTTGTTACTACATTCCTTTTATAACAGTAGATGTGTACATGAGTAGGTTCGCACATGCTCACAAATCCATATTTTCTGCAATTGAAAGTTGACCAGAAATATCATCATAGTACTCCATGTTAATAACAGACAAAACATTATATACGTAGTAACCAAATATCCTTCACTGCTAATTACAATGCCACTTCCACCACTGAATTCACCTTTCCAACGGCACCATTTTCAAATTTACAACACCAATTTCTTGTTCAGTAAAAATATATTCTCAGTAGTTGAGTAAAGTGATGGAAATAGGAACAAATACGAAAATCAATAAATTCTGGAATTGGATGAAATTCACTGTTTTTAATTTATTTCAAAAATAAAGGAAATTGAATGGTTATTTATTTGGTTAATAATTGATAGAAGGGGGTAAGTGTGTGGGAGAAATGTGAAGAGGAGTAACTCCTGAAAACCAAACCCACCATGATGTTCATGCCGTAACCTCGGCTATGTCCAAGCTCATGATTAAAGAGCCCACCCTCCATTGCTGACGTGGCGGTATTTGATTCGGCCATTTCGTCTCGTCGGGATTCATACCAACACACCCAATTAACAATACCAGTCACTCTCACTCGTTTCTCTCTCTCTTTCTTTCTCTTTCTCTTTCTCTCTCAACTTGTGTTTTTTCTCTATGCAGAATTTCCCCAATTTCTCCACTACCCTATCTCTTCTGCTCCTCAAACTCCCACATTCACACCCAGCAATGCACGATCTTCCGTACGAATGCAATTTTGATATTTGATTTCCGACTTTGCCCTTTTTACCGCTGAATTAGAAATGCTTGAGGCAATGGAAAGCTCAGTCAATGGTGGGTTCTCTCATTTGCAGAGCTGCGGAGACAGCAGCGAAGAGGAGTTATCGGTGCTGCCACGTCACACCAAAGTGGTGGTAACCGGAAATAACCGTACCAAATCGGTGCTCGTTGGTCTCCAAGGTGTTGTTAAGAAAGCCGTTGGTCTAGGAGGATGGCATTGGCTGGTAGTTTTCTCTTTCCCATCTGCGGATTTTTAATTTCTTTCTTCTAATTTTGGTTACTAATGTCGATTGTTTGCATTGTTGTGAGACTGCGTGGTTCTTCTTCAAACCAATGTCTTATCCCGGTCAATTTTGGTATTTTCTGGGTTTTTATTTCGTCACTCCTCTGATTCTGCTAAAATTTAATTGCTTTCAAGCCCTTTCCTTTGGTGGTGTCTTATTATTTTTCGAAAACTAATCCGACAGGTTTTAAGTTAATCCATTCTGAACCCTATTGCTTCAATTGTTTTCTCAATCATTGACCTAACTCTTTTAGTTTAGAACTTCAAATGCCGGGTTCTTTTTGTTGCGGTTTGGATAGTTTTTGTCTTTGCATGTGTTTTGAGTCGCAATTCTGAATCATTACTTGTGGGTATTCGATGCATGCCTTTCATCGTCACCGGATCTGGTGTTTTATGGGCTGCCTTACAAGGATCAGCTACTGGTTGGGTCTTGTAATTGCTTTTATTTGTTGACGAAAGTAAATGAAATTTTGCTATGGTTTGTGGTACTGATTGATATTGATAATTTGATGTCAGAGCTAAGAATGAATGCTTTATGGCATTTTGTCATTGTTTCCTATTTATGAAAACCTTTTTTTAGTTTTCTACTCAAAACTGACTGCGATTTTTCTATTTGGGTTTGTTAATTTTGTTGCATGTTCTTCTTCTTCTTCTTCTTCTTCCTCCGGGAGATAAGGTATATAATAACTGTTCTGGGCTTATGTTTGTATTAAAACTATGCTATTCGTAGTGATTGAATCACATAGACGCCATTTGTCCTTTTCATTCCGGCAAGAGAATTATTGTTTTACCTCCAGCAGAATCCGTGGTATTGTCTCTAAGGTTTAATCTTACAATGCTTCGCAACTGTTTCTTTTTTCCCCGATATCCCCTTTTAATTCCTTTGTTCGTATACACATAACTGAATGACTATGTGAACAATTTCCATTGAAATCAAGCTAGTCTGGGGTCCTTCTTCTAGCATATTTAAACATGAACTTGATTTTATTATTCGAAACCGGGTTAGCACTTGTTGTTAGATAATTATTTTAAGTTGTTCTGAATTGTTTATAAACAAATGCAGGTTCTTACAAATGGTATTGAAGTGAAGTTACAAAGAAATGCTCTCAGTGTGATTGAAGCACCCACGGGTAACGAGGAAGATGATGACCTGGAATTTGAAAATATGCAGTGGAATGGATCTGATATGGGTGAGTCTACACTTTACAGTTTATAATTATCTTCTTTGCTGTCTGCTACTGGTATTGTTTGGTAGCATCCTCTTCAATCTTGAGAAAACGAGTTAAAATATCTTAGCCCTTAATAATATTCACATATAAAAAAATGGAAAATGTGTATTGAGTGGCGAGATTTACAAACTGCCCTCTCCTGTTTTTTATCAATTGGCAATGATCCATGTTCGGTGTTTTGATGAAGCACTGAACCTTCCATGTTGAATGGTGAGATGCTGTGATATTTTTTGCTAATTTATTGTTGTTTTGGCATTCATATCCGCGCGTTTCCAAAGTGGTAGAGGTTGGTAACATTGGATCCGTTATGTCTTCTCCTTTTGCTTTTACTATCTCTAAAGTTCTGGTGTCTTACTTTAATTCTGGTAGACCCCACCACTTTTCCATTTTTTATTTTCTAAAAATTATGCTTTATTTGATTTATCAGCATCCGACGACACACAGAAGTCCCACAAACCGAGGCACAGAATGCATAGAACATTGGGATCATCTCATCACAAGACCATGAGTAGGTCCTTCTCTGGCGATTCACACTCAAAGGGGTCCGTTTCTATGCCTCATGGGTCCGCGGTATATATTAACTTTATTGTCTTTCTTAATTTGTTCCCCTCCCACTTACTATCGTACATGGTTTATTCTTTATATTTAATTTGTTAACGAGTTTTCTAAAATATTATATTTTTGATAGAAGGTGGACTTGAGCAAACTTGAAATGGCTGCATTGTGGAGATATTGGCGACATTTTAATCTTGTAAATTCTTGGAACAAACTGTTTGGTTACTGTCTCCCATAAAAGATAATTTTGGCACTGTGTGTATATGTCTCCGTTGTACTTACTTCTTGAAATGGATCTGTAGGTGGATGCGGTCCCAAATCCATCAAAAGAGCAGCTAGTAGACATTGTTCAAAGGCATTTCATGTCGCAGGTATCTCAAAATTACTGATTGCATATTCGTTTGTCTTTGATAGTAATCGTTCAAATATTCTATAATTCGTTTATGTAGTTCTCATAGTGATGAACTGTATATACGATTCTAATAACTTCCATAGCAGGCTAATCTCTATTATTGAATTTTGAAAACACAGTTATTTCTTATCTTTAAATATCATGCCATGTCTAATATTGCTAATATATAATGGATAATTATTATTTATTTTAAAAAAATATAGTACCTTATTTCTTAGTTATAGTGTTTGAGTCATGTAATTGAATTTGTTATTTTATTTTCTTGATCTTATTTCATCATACTGTAATGACTATGGTGCAAGTATGTTTCCAAGCTCTACCCCAAGAACAAAACAATGCCTTAAACATACATGGTGTGTGTGTGTGTGTGTGTATATATATATATATATATATATATATATATATATATATGCTCATGTGTATATGTAGGTTTGACGAAGAACTTGATCACTATAGTCTGAAATTGATTTTGTGTTGTATGAAGCAAATAGACGAGTTGCAAGTGATTATGGGATTTGTACAAGCTGCAAAGAGGCTGAAGACGGTGTGCAAATGAGATGAAATGAAGCGAGAAATGATATTTGAAAAGTTCAAGTGTTTATGCTAACAAAGATAATGTATGTAATATCCACTTCCCATCGTATTATGTTATCGGTCATTTGTAACTTTCTGATATAGTAGAGTAGGTTAGTAATTTGAGGTTATAGAGGTTCTTACTCTTTTGTAGCCACCCCCAGTTGTGTAGATATAAATGACATTTGCAACTGGATCATAGGGAAGTCTCCACGGCTTTCTTTTCAACTTGATTCAATGTATTGCTGACCTGGGAAGTGGGTTTTCAGAGACCTTAATGTGTACATATCTTATTAGTTTCTTTCAACTTTTATTTCTCCTCATAGTTGTGTTCTTGTGCCGTCTATCATGTCCAGTGGAGTAGTATATTAAGGTGGCTGAAATTGTGGTTAACTAGCTTTAAACATTAGTGGGCTTTTTAACAAGGGAAAAATACATTGTTTACTGAAATTTATACTTCTTAATTACTTGTAGTTAATATAATTTATCTGAAAAAAGAGTTAAGAGTTCGGAATATTGAATATAATTTACTATTTTGTCTGAACTTGGTTCTTATATTTTGTTTTTACATCTTTATTCTTATTTTTCTTTCTCTCTTGCAACACTGCATGGCATGAATATACTACTACACTGGTTTGTTTACACTGTAAATGAATTATAATTGACAAAAGAATTTATAAAATAACTAGTATAACTTGTTTTTTAAAGTCTAAACCAAAGGAAATATTTATAGTTCTATTTTTTGCAGTTGTTCTTCAATTGAAAACTCTTTGATTGTGTTCATTTTTACTTCGTGAGGAACAAATTGTTTTTTTTTCAGTCAGTTTATTTAGAAGTTGTTGGAAAATAGTGATAATTTTTGTTTTAAGAAAATATCTACTGCTTTTAAACCCGACTGAGACAAAATAATTCAAGTGCTTAGCATACAAAAAGTGGTAACAGATGAAATTTCAAACTGATATATTATTTATTTGATTCTAGGTATTATCATCTTTAATAATAGTTTTAATCAGTATTTTCATTAATACTATGATATTTGTTTTAATTATTCACTACTTGTATGATTTAAATTCTCAATATCAAAACATATCATCTGACGATGATTCATAAGAAATTATCACTATTTAAAAGTGTATTTTCTTCAAAATAAAAGAACATATAAATATGCTTTGCCATCTTGTTTCACATGAATCCGCCAAATACTTTTTTACACAACAGTCAACAATAAAAGTTTGAATATGAGATGTTGTGTAAATCATTAATTTATGAGTAATTTCTTTTTTACTGATATAGGTAGAAACCCTAGAAAGGTGTACTTAGTTTCTATAAAGGAGAAAGAGTGAAGAGGGTATGGGAAATCCTATTATCATCCTAAGCATGTAATCCTTATCCAACACCTAAAACGTACGAACTACAAACATAGCTCCTTCAAATTTGCAATTATGTTTCAACCTAATATCAATTTGACAGCACTGTGACCACTGCCAAAAAAACCACACTGTTCCAAACAGTTTCAAATTCCAACATTCAAAACGCTCTCTGATAATAGAGCCGTTACAATGATCCAATAGAAGGAAATAGGTGTGGTAATTGTGAATTTTGGGTGAAAACGGTGGCGTTTGAGTGCGAGAGGAAGCAGCGTGTTACATCCCTTTCCCTCTTTAAAAAAATATCCATGTGTGCTTAATCACACTCACTTCACCCAGTCAAAATCAAAGGATTTTTGAATCAAAATGGACCCCACAAACACATGCACTTTCTTTCAACCTTCTATCCAAATCAACCAAATTACGCACACTCTTTCCCTCCTAATATCTCCTCTAATTTCTAAATTGTTTTTTTTATCATTTTAAATAAAATAAGACCCTTTTATATTTAGTGTCTAAATGAACACTTCTTTTCAATAAATCATATTCTTCGTCCTTGTTTTAAATCAAGATACCACATTATTTCTTATATAAGAGTTGAAAATTAAAAATTAAAAAATATATAAACAAAAAAGTTGAATAGTTTATATATAATAAAAGAGATGGTGTCAATTTCTTAAAATTGAAAAAAAAAATATATAAATACTATTTACAAAAAAATATAAGGGAGAGGAATGCTTATTTAAAATGAAGGAGAATGAAGGTCTTACTTTACTACATATATATTGAACATGAGTTTTTAACTTTAAATAAAAAGAAATCTAATTTTCATTTTACATTATCTTATTAAAGATTATTTTTCTATATAAATACGTATATACCAATTATTATTTTTATTTGTCAATAATTATTGTGGATTTAGTATTTTAACAAAGTTTAACTAACTATTATCATAAATTTTCAATAAAAATAATTATTATTTGCATTTTGTAGCAAAGTTAATTACTCTTTTGTCTCAATATAAATAATGTGTTGATAGATAATGAAATTGTGTGATCTCGTGTTTGGTATTATTTTATCTTATTTTGTTTTTTCAGTAAATTTGTATACAATAATAGATTTTGAAGTTGAGATGTAAAAGTTAATAATGATGTATCACGAGTAAGATTGTGTTAGTAAAATTCTTTCAACAACTTTTAAATTGTTGTTTAGTTTGATTATGATTTTTCTTTATATTTTACAAGATTCATAATCTCGGCATCCAATTCTTTTACAACAATGATTTCAATTTTTAACTATCCATAATTTGGTAACTTGTTTTCTCAAGGAATTTTAACTTTGAGATTCTTAATCGTCCGTAATTTTGTTCAATTTCCAGTTTAATTATTTGATCATCTTATTCCCTTAAATATGACACATTGACTGAAAAAAAAATATTATACTCACAATTTTTCCATAAGATTGAAATGAGTAATTATGTGAAATATAATTCGACGCTTTATCAATATAATTTAAAATTAAAAACCTAAAAAAGTGAAGATATTAAAATTGTGTCTAGAAAGTCGAAAGCCAACATCACAGATAATTATAAATTTAAGCACTAAAATTGTATAAACAAACTAAAAATCACAACTATAATTAAACCTTGTTTTTTAGCTGTGTGAAAAATAAAAACGATACTACAATTACTAGGGTACGCGTACGGCGTTAAAACATTATTCGGATAATTTTTGATTTAAATTTTATCTCAAAAATCATCCATAGATCGTTCTTTCTTTCACATGAAAAATATGAAAATATAAAAACATTTAGTTTTAATCCAAGTTTATTTTTGAAATCTGTTTAAATACATATTAAAATAAATATAATACATTTATTAATATTATTTATTATCATTTTAATTCAATCAAAGACAATATTGAGCAACCATCAGCCTCATAATATCCATAAGTGCTAAAGTCGATTTTTTTTTCTCTTTTAGGTGGATATGAGTCTCCCCTCATATATTAGTCCTCTATTTTTATATCATAGTCCTTTAGTATTATTTAAACAAAACAGCATTTAACTTTTTTTAAATGTAATTGCAAATTAGCTATTTACAATATTTCTTTATTTTTTTCTAATTCGGTTTCAATAGAAGTTAAAAATGAGAATAAAGAATAATATATAATTGAAAAATAAAAGTTATATCACCTCAAAGTCTCAAAACAACATAAAAAGACAAAATTCCTTTAAGAAGATGAGTGTTAGTTATATAATAACAACATTATAAAAAATATGTGAAATGACATGTAATATAAATTTAAGTGTGTAAAAAATGTGATAAGAAAATTAGAGTGTAGAAAATTTGTAATAGTGAATGTGTATAATATAATGTGCATGCTCATTTATTGCTCTGCTTCCCTTCTGTTATGGTAGGGTCCTCTCCCATCACCACAATAGTCAATTTACGACAACAAAGTTTTCAAACAAATTATTACACCACCTACTTTTACTTTTTTTTTTCTTTTTTAATAAATACGCCACTTATGTTAAATACTTTTTCCTTACTAACCCACGAAATATACATTTTGCATAATCAATGCATCTCTAACACATGATTTCAGCATATCTCTTTATTCTCGCCGGACAAATAAAAATAATAGGTACCTTTAGTGTCATCTTTCTTTGCCTAAGTAAATTTTTTTTTGACTAACACAGCTTTTTATTTATTAAAATATGCTTTATTTCCTAATTTATTTCACTCACTTTCATTATTAAATGCTCTTCAAATACTTTAATTTGTTGTTAAATAAACCAGAAAAACTTATAAAGATGATTTAACATGCAATCAATTTGAATTTAAATAAACTAAAATATTATAGATATATTTATTTTACATTTAAATAAAGAAAAACATTATAAGAATGTTTGAGATGTATTTAATTTAATTTGAAGTAATCAATTCACAATTACATTATTTTTTATTTCGATCTATATAAGTGAGTAATTGTGTACATTATTGGATTATGAAATTAATTTCTTTATTGGTTCATTTTTATCCGGGATTTGGATATTGTTTTACTATATATATATATATATATATATAATCGTCTAAATATTGTTTAGGATTTTCTCTTCCAACTTTCCAAAATATCCAAATCGTGAAAGGATTCAGTATCCGAACCAGATTTAGAATAACTCGACTATTATGTTCCATTTTGAAGACATTTCAGTAAAATTTGGTAGGAACATTCAAAATGTCACAAAATTAATCTTTTTGTTTAGTCAAGCTAGGGATGGCAACGGGGCGGGACGGGTACGGGTATCATGATCCCATCCCCATCCCCATAATAAAAATTCATCCCCATCCTCATCCCCAAACCCAACGGATATACAACTTTTGACTCATCCTCATCCCCACCGGATAACGGGTATTTTCTTATACTCATACCCATACCCATTTTTTTATTGTTCCATATATCAATTAAATATTTTTTATAAAAAAAATTTAAAAATCACACCAACGGAATCATGATACTATCAAAATATTCA
>Ga0214545_1011119_pt1 | contig 12594 bp, 8 predicted proteins | sample CNSS4metaG_FD_160064 | JGI IMG/M metagenome (GOLD analysis project Ga0214545, IMG submission 160064) | Root nodule microbial communities from cowpea collected in UCLA plant growth center, Los Angeles, California, USA - CNSS4 | ecosystem: Host-associated > Plants > Roots > Nodule | place: USA... | reverse complement strand
AAAATATTTAATAAAAAATGTGAATTTTAATATAAAAATTAAATTTGGTTTCAATTTGGAGAGAGACCAAATTGGTTCATGTTAACAAAAATTTGGACTAAATTAAAGAAAAATAACAAATATAGGGACCAAATTGAATATAGAACATTGACTTTGACACGTGACACGCTGCTGGATTGACACGTGGACATTTAAAAAAATAAAAAAATTCAAAAAAATTCAAAAAAACCACAAAGTGACACGTGATAGTTACTGTTCATGGTTGTTAATAATTTAAATAGTGTTAGCAAAAAAGGACTTAATTGAACAAAATTGACAAAAATTGGGACCTATTTGAACAAGAAATCAAAATTAGGACTTATTTTACAAAAATTAACAAAAATTGAAAAAAAAAAAGTATTTTAACCTTAAAAATATAAAAAGATAATAAGTATATAAGTATAATAAACAAATGTATAACATGAAGCATTAAATGCAGCGAAGATTAGTCCATTAAAGGGTTAATATATAAGCTTTTAAAACTTCCCTTTTAAAATTATGGTGAGAGTGTTAATATATATAGGTTTTTAGATCTTTTACATTTAGAGTTAAACATACGAATATGAATAATATATTAAAGATATAAATGATTCTTTAGTTTAACATCTATTTATGTAAATGCTTTTGAAAATCTGTATTCAATTAGATTCTAAAAACAAACTATTTTAAACTATGAGATAAAAGATGACTTTTAAATTTATGGTAAAATAAAACTTAAGCTAACTTTGAAGAGATAATAAAAGGATGTTCACTCAAACTTTTATTTTTCATAATATTTTTTATCTATATAATATTTTTATAGTATAATATATAAAGCGAAAAATATATGGTGATGAAGAGCGAGATGATGGTTGGGATGGACGGCAAAGCATGGTTCATGTAGAAAACAGAGAAAGAGAGAGGGCAAATGGAAGAATAAGATTTGACTTGAGTGTGCTCGAACTAAATATTATAAAGAAGAAAGAAACAGAAAACGAAAGAAAGGAAGAAAAAGGAAAGAGAGAGAAGAAAAATTCAATCAGATCGAATACACTCTTGACGTCCGCAGCAACACACCAATCTCTCTCTACTTTCTCTCTCTAGAAAGGACCTAAGCGTGAGAACACAGTAGGGCCCTTCACTGAGCAACAACGAGAAGAGGAAGGAGAAACCCTAGAAACAAAGGACCAACTCAACTCAACTCAGCTCTACTCGGCTATACTCAGCTTAACTCAACTCAACTCTCCATATTTATCGGCACAATTCAAATTCTTTTTCCATTCCGTTCTCATTTTTTTCCTCTCAGAACTGTTTTCTCTTCGGTTTCAACTCGGTAGGTTCTTCTGAGTTCAACTCGCCTCCTTTCTTCTGAGTTGTGGATCGTTGATTCGCTCCACCTAGGGCTCGACCGACCCCTTTTTATTTCGTTGCTGTTTTCTTTTCTTTTATTTTTTTTTTCTTTTAAATTCAACCGCGCATTTTAGTTTGATTAAATTAAGTGAAGTTTCTTTTTATGTGTTGATATAATTCTTTTTCAATTACGACTTGGTTGAGGGAGAAGCTCTAATTTGTTATTTTGTTTGAAGATTTCGGTATTTAGTGTGATTTACTGTATTACTTTGTTTGTTTATTTATTTATGCTAATTGTTACCGGGTGGTGTTTTGTTGACTGTTGTTTATGATTTGGATCTGAAAATTGGTGTGTTGTGCAGACTCATGCGGAAGGTGTTTGGAGAGTGCACATTTCAATGTTTGAGTTTGTTTCGGAAGCGCAGCAAGGGCTTGGACTTTGGGTTGAAATGAAACGTTGTGTGGTTTGAGTGTGAGAGGGTTTTATTGTGGTAATTATTGGGCTTAGGTTTTGAAAGGGCAGTGACAGTGAAGAGAATGGTTCCTCCTGGGCCCCCTACGCCTCTTGGTGCCCAGTCTGTGCCGTCACTTTTGAGATCGAATTCCGGAATGTTGGGGGGTCAAGGCGGCCCTGTGCCTTCACAAACTTCGTTCCCTTCGCTGGTTGCGCAGCGAAACCAGTTTAACAACATGAACATGATAGGTAATATGTCTAATGTAACTTCCTTACTGAATCAGTCTTTTCCGAATGGAATTCCGAATTCTGGACTAGCTGGCCATGGGAGTAGCCAGCGCGGTGGAGGTGTTGATGCTGGGGCGGAATCAGATCCGCTGTCTGGTGTTGGCAGTGGAATCAATTTTGGTAATACTTTGCAATCGAATTTGGGTAACCCGGGTTCATCCGGTCAGGGTCAGGGTCAACAATTTTCAAATGCTTCTGGTAACCAGATGATGTCAGATCAACAGCATTCCCAGCAACTCGAACTTCAGAGTTTTCAGCATAGTCAACAATCAATGCAACAGTTCTCTGCTCCTCTGAACGCTCAGCAGCAACAGCATTTTCAGTCAATTCGTGGTGGAATGGGTGGTGTTGGCTCGGTTAAGTTGGAGCCACAGGTAAACAACGATCAGTTTGGGCAGCAGCAGCAGCAATTGCCCTCAAGGAATCTTGCTCAGGTGAAGTTGGAACCACAGCAGCTTCAAACAATGAGAAACATGGCAGCAGTAAAAATGGAGCCTCAACATACTGATCAGCAGTTTTTGCATCAGCAGCAACAACAACAGCAGCAACAGCAGCAGCAACAACAACTTCTCCACATGTCAAGGCAATCCTCTCAGGCTGCTGCTGCTCAGATGAATCATCTTTTGCAACAGCAGAGACTTTTGCAATATCAACAACATCAGCAGCAGCAACAGCAACAACAGCAACTCTTGAAGGCAATGCCTCAACAACGACCCCATCTACCGCAGCAGTTTCAACAGCAGAATTTGCGGTCTCCTGTGAAGCCACCTTATGAACCTGGAATGTGTGCTAGGCGGCTGACCCATTACATGTATCAGCAACAGCATAGACCTGAAGTGAGAATTATTCTTGATATTGTGTTTTCTCTAAATATCTATATCTTCTGTCTCATTAATGATGCATCTGCACTTAATTTTATGCAGGATAATAACATTGAATTCTGGAGGAAGTTTGTTGCTGAGTATTTTGCTCCGAATGCCAAAAAGAAGTGGTGTGTTTCCATGTATGGAAGTGGCAGACAAACTACTGGAGTTTTCCCTCAGGTCTGCTGCAAGAGAAAACCTTATAAACTATTTCTGATGCCTGGATAACTTCATCTAAGTTAGTCTCTTGATTATTCAATAATGTCTGTAGTCCATTCTCCATTCTACTATTTTCCTTTATTTGCATCTTGATTTTATAGTTATGATTGCCATATTATTATGTGTCAAGCTACTATTGTCTTGAACACGAGAATCAAGGTGCAGCCATGTTAAGTTCATGAAGCTAAGCGTTAGTTTTAGCTAACATTGATTTTTAAATTTTTTCAGGATGTATGGCACTGTGAAATATGTAATCGCAAACCTGGCCGTGGATTTGGTAAGTTTTTATTTTAATTTTTCAGTTTAACTCAGTCCTATTATGTTTTGGTCGGCTACTATCTTACCGTTAGTGATTTTGAATTTTTGAGCATTTCAAATGTTTACAAATATGATTATGCTGCATTATCCCCTTTCTGAAGTTTTTATGTGTTTTCAGAAGCAACTGCCGAGGTTCTTCCCAGGCTTTTCAAAATAAAGTATGAAAGTGGTACTCTGGAAGAGCTCCTTTATGTTGACATGCCTCGAGAATACCATAATTCCTCTGGACAGATTGTCTTAGATTATGCAAAGGCAATACAAGAAAGTGTTTTTGAGCAACTTCGTGTTGTTCGTGATGGTCAGCTTCGAATAGTTTTTTCTCCAGACCTGAAGGTTGTGAATAAGAAGAATTGCCTTTAGATTTTAACTACTAGTCATTACACATTATTATTGATATTTTCTTAGAATTACCTTTAGCTTTGAACTAAAAGTAAGTAAACATTATTATTGATATTTTCTTAGAATTACCTTTAGCTTTTAACTAAAATTCAGCATACATTATTACTGATATTTTCTGTATTTCCAAAAATAGTTGACATTTTGTTTGTTATTTCCTTTTCAGATATGCTCTTGGGAATTTTGTGCTCGGCGACATGAAGAGCTCATTCCTAGACGACTGTTAATACCTCAGGTTTGTGATAAAAAATTAATTGTAGAGAGACTTTATTTCCTGATGATGTATCAATATATGAATACAAGACGTTTGTTATGATGGTCAACTGATATTTTAGGCTTAGAATTTAGAGACTTTTTATGTTTGTGATATGTATTGTTCAGATTAAGGAGAATTCAGTTAAGCAGACTTATATATTTTGATTATTGGTTTCGAAGACAGTGACAAAGTGTTGTACACGATGGTTATTTATTCTTATATGTATTCTATTTTTGTATGCAGATTAGTCAGCTTGGAGCAGTTGCTCAAAAATACCAGGCAATTACTCAAAATGCGACACCCAATTTATCGGTTCCAGAGTTACAAAGTAATTGCAATATGTGAGTCCGCTTTTCCTTTTTGTTCTTTCTGCTTAGGTCTGAGCTGCAGTCTTTTATTAATGATCTAATCGTGAAGTTGTTATATATACTTGCTAAATTGTTCCTGCTCTTAAAACTTGTAATAATTTGTTTCTTAAGTGGTAAGTTTCTGCATCTTGATTTCCTGAATTGTTACTAGATCTTTTATGTGAATCTCATACTGAATGTGTTCATAGTGGCTTCTAATAAAGTCTTACTTTTTATTTTATGGTATAATAAGAGAACAAATGTCCTGGCTTATTTACCTATCCTTGATTCATACATATATTTAATGGAAGAAGGGGCAAACATTTGTGTTTTCAATGTCCATAGCAAATATCTCTCCTTAAAGTTTTTCATATGTTGTTCCTGCCAGTGCATTTGTCTTAGACTACAAGAACTTAGGCATTGCTACACCAATGTTACTGAAATTGTGTTTTACATCGTGAAGTCATCCAATTCTACAGTCTTGTATAGTACTTTTGATTCAAATTGCATCTGATCTAGTACAGTAAAATCACGGGGATTGTTGAGCAAATCGTGGAATTGTTCAGATCTGAGCTTTTTCGGTGTCTCTTATGCCATACTTCAAGCTTGTTCAACTTTTCAGGTCAATGAGTTTTCGATTAAAACTCAAACCCAATTGAAATATAAGGACACAATGTTTTTCTACATAAAGTTTCTTAAGAAATTCAGAAACCACTCACACTCATGGACTCATTACAGTGGTATGGTTTTTCTTCCACATCTCCTTGTTCGCTCACTTCCAAAAGCATGTTCAACTTCTTGGGTCAATGAGTTTCCGATTAAAACCCAAACCCAATTGAAATATAAGGACACAATGTTTTTCTACAGAAGTTTCTTCTCCTTAAGAAATTCAGAAACCGCTCACACTCGTGGACTCATGCCACCAGTATGGTTTTTCTTCCACATCTCCTTTTTTTGTTGGAAAGCAACTGTAGTTACAAGTCATGCCACTGGCACGATTTTGATTTTGCATCTTATTGGTCACCAAAAAGCAATCACAGTTAACGACAAATGGCACTCACGGTTTTTCTGGTTTTTCTTCACAAAGGAGATAGAACTAATGAAGATCCCTTGATTTTGTTTTAATTTGAGTCATTTATATAAGATGAAGTTAAGCTTGCAGAAGTAATGACAGAGTGATCACTTTTGTTTTAATTATTTGTGTTATTTGCATATGTGTGTGTGTGTGTGTATATATATATGTATGTATGTATATGTATATGTGTGTGTGTGTGTGTCAAATTTTTGTAGAATGTAAAATCTACTATTCTTGTTATGATCCCACAATTTAGGATTTTGAGTCCTTCACAATCTTTACCGTAATCTCGATTTTAACTATCTACCTTGTGCTACACAAACATTTTTTTTTTTTCATTTTGAAAGAAAATTTTGTTCCTAGGTTTTTGTGACTTCTAAACTCTGGTGTTGGTATTAAGAAATTTGCATGTGTAAGTAAGCTCTCATCATATTTAGGCTTTTAGGGATGTGTCGGATATGCCTACTTCTTATATTTGCTTATACAACTTTTCCTTGATCCACTTGTGGTCTAACAAAAGCAAGTTCACTTGATTTGATAATCTCTTTTCGTTTTCCTTAATTTATGAACTGCTCGAATGCTTTACCAGGTTTGTTGCATCAGCCCGTCAGTTGGCAAAAGCTTTGGAAGTTCCATTGGTCAATGATTTAGGATATACTAAGAGATATGTGCGGTGCCTTCAGGTAATGTTCTACTTGTTGAGATGTGTCCTTTAATATTGAAAGTTGAATCCTATTGTGATTTAAACTGCTGTATATGAAAAGATTGATAACTGTAGATTTTTATTTCTTATGTCTAATATTTTCTTGGCAATTCTCAGGAGTGGTTATGAAATTGTCTCTTTAATTACTTAAATTTTACCTAAAGACAGTTTTATTTTTAGACTTTCCATGGATAAGTAAATAAAAAAGTTATTGGGAAAATTATTGAATCTTGAGCTTATGGAAATATGTTCTCAAGTGATTTGTTTTGAGTAATTAGGGTCTCCCGAGTTAACTTGACAAACCTTCCTTTCTATCATGTTGCAGATATCAGAAGTGGTAAATAGTATGAAAGACTTGATAGATTATAGCAGAGAAACGCGAACTGGACCCATGGGTAAGTTAATGATCTTTTTACTGGTTTGAAATACATTTGTGAGCATGGATGTTAGTATGATTATGAAATAGTGTCATGTTTTATAAAAAGCCCCAGCTGTCTTATCCACATATTTGTTGCAACGTTCCATTTTCAAATTGAAAAATGGGCTTCATATAGATGCGGAAATCCTCATTGCTTACACCTTTATAGTTTATGTTGGGCTAAATTATTTATTTAGTTCCTATTGTCTCTGGCTAAAGAAATTCAGGTTAGTCTCAACTTACAAAAGTACAGGTTTCTACAATTATCCAGACTATGCAAAATGATCCTAACTGTCAGATGTCATCATGTCTCTATGATAACCGCGTTAATCCAAATTAAAAATACAAAGTATACTGGCAAACTGTTAGGATCCAATTCAAAGGTACGGGCTCATATTGGACAAGGCTTTGGGCCTCCAACTAGATAACCTAGTTTTTTTGGTGTGACTCTCCCAAGGTTCTTATCCCTTGGTATAAAACCTTCTTGCATGTGTCTTAGCGGCAAAAGAGAGGAGCCAGTGGTGACTCCAGCATTGCAGTGTTCACCCCCAAAAGGCTAGTGCATAGCCAACCTGTGCTGAGATGGGAGACTGCTAAGAGTGTTGGGATATCAAGTCCAAATTGTTGGATGAGACATGAAATCCACATTGGTAGTATGTGATTGTAATGTGGGGTTTGCAAGGTTTGGGGCTCTCTATCTGCAACCACTAGCTTTTCTGGTGTGGCTCTCCTAAGGTTCTTATCGTTTTTTAGGTCTCTGTTAGTAATAGTTATCTAGTAATTTTAATGAGTTAGTCAATTAGACCTGTGAGCTAGTTGGTTGAAGAAATAAAGGGAGGGAAAAGAGAGACCATCTTGTAATTTGCAAGAGAATTGAAGCCTTTGGCATTGGGGAGATTAAAAACCTTCAAATTTCTGCAAATTATGCACTGTTATGGACCATGCCTCTAGCACTGAAGTTTATTATCACCAAACACCCAGATGTGTTTTACTCATGTGTCAAAACCAACAAAGTGAGTCAAAGGAATGGACCTTAGTGATGAAGGAAGAAAAAACAGAAGGTTCTTTTTCTAAGTTCACGGACCAAGAAGAAGGATGACTCTGAAAAGGGATGGAAGTGATTTTCTATGATTTGTGTGTTTGACCCATATTTGTATTCATCGTAGGAACATTTGAAAAAGAATTTTTGGCAACAATTTTGATGACTTGTTGATTATGCTTTAACCAACCTGAATACTGATATGGACTTTTAGCAGCAGCTGACATCGCTCTGTCTGTTAGTGTTATTATGTCTTAGCATTTTTTTAGTTTTTGTTAATGAGTTTTTAGTTATGGTAGCTGGTAAAAGAAATAAGGCATGTTAGAGAAGGGGGGGGGGGGGGGGGGGGGGGGGGGAGTGATCACCTTGTCAAAAGGCTCCAAATCTCGCAAATGACAGGCATGACATACATTTTCTGAAAACACAGAAGTGTTGCTTGCCAGTCCATGTGAGCCAATTATGATCATTATTTGGATTTTTTGTTTGTTTATTCATGTCAGTGTGAATTATTGATGTTGACTTTATTTGATGTCATCGTGTTATAGTATGATTTGATTAAGAATATAAAGCACTAACCTTATTTATACCAATAGTCAATAAGGAAACAAATAATGAAATATACGGAATATAGAATCAAATAATATAATATGTATTGTGTAAGCCAGTCATCTCATCTGTGCTATCGTACTATTGGACCCTCAACAATTGTCAATTACTGTTGTACAGTTTGCAGAAGAACTAATATACAAACTGGCCTGTTCTCAGATCGCAACAAGAATCGTTATCAATTGCAAAAAATATGTTCAGATTCTATCAATGCGGTCTCTCTTTTAAACTTCCAAATTCTTTTAGTCATTGAGTCAAATGGAAGGTTTGTAGTATAAATCCTAGCCAATTTATCTCTATACAAAGCATTGTGAACAAAATGGAAGGATTGATGCTGCTAAAGAACATCCTGACAAACATGTTTGGATGGAGATGAGGCTAGTGTCTAAGGTTAATCACATTTATTAGGGTAGATTGCGTTTGTGAAAAAATTGGGGTCAAATTGCATTTTGGAACAAAAACCTTGCAGGTGCCAGGCTGCACCTGGGATTGAGCTTGATGCAAGCCAGTGTCTAAGGTCAGTCATGTTTGGAAGGGCAGGTTGCATTTGTGAAAAATTGGGGCCAAAGTGCATTTTGTAACTAAAACTGGCAAGTGACCAGGCTGCACCTGGGATTGAGTTTGTTGCTAGATCATATTTATCAATTCTGTATATTATAAATTGCTGTAGTAGGTTGAGCTATTGTGAAATTTTATATGCGAGTTAAACAATTCATAATTTCAATGTGCACGTATACACAAGCTCATAAATAAAACCCTGGAAATTATAGACATTCATATGTTAGTTACGGAGAACAGAGAAATCATGAAAGGTCTGTGAGAATGAGCATGTACTGTAACATAATGACAAGGTGGAACAATAAGTAAAAGAAAATATGAGAAGTTAGACAGTGAACTGAATAGAACCAACACAGCAAAGCATTTCAGAGAACAGAGCAAGATCAGAAAGTACTGGAAAACGATAGAAATTTACCCTACATGGCATCTGAGAGTAGAGGCTCATGTTTCAGAATGACAAGGGATAACATAATATCCGAGATGGTGGCAGAGAACGGTGTCAGATTAATTAGATGTATTATGCATGAGCAAGGTCGAATCACATAACAGAGACTAGGGCTCAAAGAAGTGACGAGACGAGGTTAGGAATGAACAAAGCAGGTCAGTCTATAAGGGTTGGAAAGTACAAATTCCCCCCACCTACCCACACCAGAACCAATGAAGTGACACTGAATTTCAGGGGTGTCTTTGACCTGAGAAAGATGTGTCGTTGACTTGTGAATATAGTAGCACACTGACAATGGACACAATTTTCGCCATGGAAAGCACTCCACTTTGGTTATGTTGGTCCAACACAACACAACATGGGAATAGTGCTGCTATCACGAGCTATTATGTATTATGGGCCAGATCACATGGGACAACTGTGGTCCAATCACATCTGACTAAGAGCATCAGGCTTAGACAATGTAGATTTATTTATAAAAGATGAGTGGTTTTAAGAAACTGAGCTGCAGAGTATTCTAGGTCTCTGAAGATGATACTGCAATTATACCATATTGAAGAACCAAACCACTGGCCCTTATTTGTGTACTAGATCATCATGCTAAATAAAGAAACAAGTAATTTTATAGTAGGAAATATGAAAACAATCTGACAAGATAGTCTAAGATACTCTAAATTATTCTAAAGATATAATGAAGATACTATTGTAATTTTCCATATATCCTAACATCATATGGCGTAATTCTTTTTTCTCATTCTGGGAATATGCTTGGGTATTTAATTGAAATTGTCGGGAAGTTTTTTTAATGCATAATTGCCAGTTGTTTGACTGTAATAATACTGATTTTAGAATCGTATTTTTGTTGCATTTTATCAGACAGCTTAGCAAAATTCCCTCGGAGAACAAGTGGTTCATCTGGACTTCATAGTCAGGCACAACAGTCTGAAGATCATATGCAGCAGCAGTCACAGCCTCAGCAGCCACTCCCGCATATGGTTCCCCATACTTCAAATGGTGATCAAAATTCTGTGCAAACTGCTGCGATGCAGATTACTTCTACCAATGGTGTGACAAATGTAAATAATTCTGTGAATGCAGCATCTGCATCAACCACCACAAGCACCATTGTTGGACTTCTCCACCAGAATTCTGTGAATTCTAGACAAAATTCAATGAACAATGCAAGCAGCCCTTATGGGGGTAGTTCTGTTCAAATTCCATCCCCAGGTTCGTCTGGTAATGTTCCACAAGCGCAGCCAAATGCATCCCCTTTTCAATCACCCACACCATCCTCATCTAACAATCCACAAACATCTCATCAAGCATTAACTTCTGCAAACCACATGGGTACGGCAAATTCACCAGCCAATATTCCCTTGCAACAACAACAGACTTCTCTCCCTGCTGAAGCTGACACAACGGATGCCCAGAGCTCAGTCCAGAAAATCATTCATGAGATGATGATGTCCTCCCAGATGAACGGCCCAGGTGGAATGGCCGGTGCTGGTTCTCTTGGAAACGACATGAAAAATGTAAATGGGATTCTACCAGGGAGTAACAATAACGGTGGGCTTGTGGGTAATGGGGCTGTGAACAGTAATTCAGGTGTTGGGGTTGGTGGTTATGGCACAATGGGTCTTGGTCCATCTGGTATGAGCAATGGAATGAGACCTGTAATGGGACATAATTCCATGATGAATGGAAGGGGAGGACTGGCATCTCTTGCACGGGAGCAAGTTATGAATCAGCAGGACTTATCAACCCAACTACTTAGTGGGCTAGGAGCAGTAAATGGCTTTAATAATCTTCAATTTGATTGGAAACCATCTCCATGAGAGCCTTTGTAATCTTGTGGATGTTGCGATTCTTGGGCGGCTGCTTGTGCAGCATCACAAATGCTAGAATTGCCTTCGCCCCCCTCGCCCTCCAGATGGCACAACACAATGGGGTCGTCATAGGGTCCTTGTACTAATCTGTTGTTTTTATATATATAAAAGTGAAAATTTGTTGCCTGGTTGTTTGGCTCATGGGGCTCATTTTTCTTTTGAATTCAATTGTAACTTTTTTTCTTTTGTATTTTTTAAATATCTTGATGGCATTCACAACTTTTCCATTGCATACGCAAGAAAGTTGATGCTTCGGGCCGCAAACTGTAAGTGATTAGGAGCATGTAATTATGTTCGCCGGCAGTGGACAAGTCCGGCACCATGCGACGGAGGTACTGCTCAGCTCGAAAAGCCATGAAGATTGGAGTTTTCCTTTTACTCCTAAACTTGGAGTAATTGTGCCAAATTAAAGCATGGCGTGAGAAATCATTTGTTCGGTGATCGAATTTGGGACTAAAGATTCTCCTCCGTCCAGAAATTATACAATGTAATCTTTACAAAATGTTGAAACGGATATGGATACTAAGTACTTTTGGTGTGATGAAAACCATGAAATGAAAATGAATGATGGTCCATAATTTATGGTGGATTTCCTTATTATAAAATTTGTTTGGCAAAGTCTTCCTACACCTATACATTCTCATTTATTCTATTCGAATTGAGTAATTCAAAAGTAACCAATCAATACTTTTTAGATTATACATTTAAAAATATTTTCAGATTATATAATCTGAAATTTAAATGACTTCAAAATATTTTAAGATATTTTTGAATTATATAATTCAAAAGTTATTTATTTTAAAAAAGTGTTTTTAAATTATATAATTCAAAAGAAAATTCCATTCCTCCTAACCCTCGAGGGAAGTTTACTTGTTGGCTTCTGTGTAAACTTTTCCTTATCATTCTTGTTAAGATTATATATAATTCTGTTATGGTTAGTTACTGTAGTTTGTTATACATCTTCTGTTGCGCTAGTATAGTTAGTTCTAGGCTTGCCTATATTAAGACTTTCTCTCTCTGTATCAACACAATTCAATATCATGCAACGTTTTGTTTCTTTCTCTCTCTCATAATCATAACATGGTATCCAGAGCTTATTTTTTTTTCACCATGACTTCCGCAAACACTACCCAATCTGATATTGCCTTTGTGCCTTCTTCTTCGTCCTCCCTCCATTTTTTTTCCCTCCACCCTTAGCATCAAGTTAGATGATGAAAATTTTCTGGTCTGGGAGCATCAAATCCTGGCAACCATTTACGGTTTGCATTTCTTCCATTTTCTTGATGGCACTCCAGCTCCACCCAAGTTCTTGACGCAAAGTGCAGCAGAATCCTCCATCATCAATCCTGCATATG
>Ga0214545_1011117_pt1 | contig 12594 bp, 5 predicted proteins | sample CNSS4metaG_FD_160064 | JGI IMG/M metagenome (GOLD analysis project Ga0214545, IMG submission 160064) | Root nodule microbial communities from cowpea collected in UCLA plant growth center, Los Angeles, California, USA - CNSS4 | ecosystem: Host-associated > Plants > Roots > Nodule | place: USA... | reverse complement strand
GATTTAATATTATATTTTAAAGTATTCACTCTCGATGCTACAAAACATTTCAGTCGTGTAATATCCGTAAATTCCACACAAAATCCTAATTAATTTATTATATTACAATTTTTAATTAGATTTATTTCATAATAATTAGCTACCTTCTCCAAGAAACTTTGTAAAAGTTTATAAAGTTGTTATTTTGTCATATTTACTTCAAAATATTAATTATGAAGACCACCAATTATGTATATTTTGGGACAATGCACACTAGAACTCAAAACAGTATTGTTAGCTTTGCAATTGTATATAATTATATATTAGATTAGATACTATTAGAGACTTTGGTCATTCAAAATGAGTTTTACTCTATGGGAATGTGATAAGATTTTTGGAGCCAGTATAAAACTTTTTCATGAAGGTATGTAGATTTTTTAAAACATTTTCCATTTAAAATTACAATACAATAAATTCAAATATAACATTGTATTGATACACTAAAAAAGTTGTTGGTTTCTTCATAATTAATGCTAATTAATTATAAAGATGTGTTGGAAGAGACAAATTTTTATCTTGAAAGTAGTGTTGAAAGAAGCTGAAAAGTTGTTTTTATTCTCCTCAACATCTTTTAATTTTTGGAAAATGAAAAGTATGTTTTGAAAAGTATAAAAAGCATATCCAGCAAGCCAAGTAAAAAAAACAAAAGTCTTAATTTTTAATTTGGTAAATAAATGTATTTAAAGTAAATAATTATATTCGCATTTATTATTAATAAGAAATTATTAATTGATCAGATTCAAAAAAAAGTGTAATATGTAATATTATTTTTAAAACAAAAATTAAAAATTAACTAATTTTGTCTATAAAAAAGGAGAAACTATTAATATTTATATAAAAATATTTGTTAGTTATCATTATGTATTCTTTTAATTTTAAATTATAAATCTTTTTTATATTCTAAAATTTTTAAGACGTGGGACAAAGTTCTGGAATGAGGAACCAAACAAATATATTTCATTCATGAATTTAACTTATTAAACTTTAATAAACATTTATTGAAGCATGAGCTTCATTTCAATTTTGTTTGTTGAAAAAATTAGAAAATTTAGATTTTATTTCGATTTGCATTTATTTTAAAAATAAATTATTGTTTATGATTTTCATTTACTTCACTATTATAATCCTTAAACAGTAAATATTATTGTATCAAATAACATGAAAATTATATTTGAAAGTATTCACTCCGAAGACTGCGAAACATTTCAGTAAATATCGTCTAATATTTTGTAAATTCCACACCAAATCCTAATTAATTTATTGTATTACCATTTTTAGTTTAATTTATTTTAAAAACATTAGTTACTTTCTCCAAAAAACTTTGTAAAGGTTCCTAAAATGTCATTTTATGATACTTACTGCTCCAAAACATTAATTATGAAGACCACCAATTATGTTTTTTTGGGACATGACATTCCCTTACTACAATAAATGAATGTTGTATCATCCAATACATGTCTTCTCCAACACATAATTTCCAACCTTTGTCACCATAATTGTTTTGCTCAAAGATTACATTTCTTGCATTGGTTTGTGTGCTTTTATGACATCTGTCAAACATAAATGTTCTACCAAGATTATATTTTCCCACATAGGTCTATGATAGGTCTATGTGCTCTTATATTCTTAGCAATTGTATAAATGTTTGCATCCTCAACAAACACCTTTGGGCTTCCTCATTCTTCTCAAACACCCACCATATTCATCCATCCAAAAAATATTGCAAGTGTGGTCTGTGAAGAAGAAAATTTGGAAGAACAAAAGACAAAAAAATAGAAATCATAGAAGATGTACACATAAAGCATAGCCCAAAACAAAAAAGAAAAACAAATAAATAAAAAAAGCAAAAAACACGAAAAAAAACATTGAAGTAGAGAAAACCCCTAATAATAAAAAACAAAACTTTAATGGGTTAAACAAAAAGTGAAAAAAAAAACCATATTCGAAGATGGAAAAAAAACAAAAACTTAATTTAAACAAATCGTAGTTGAAAAAAAATTAAAAAAATTGGAGAAAATCATAAAAAAATAGTAAGTTGATTTTAGTGCAAAGAAAAAATCTTAATAATGAAAAACTTCAACTTTGACAAATCAATGAAGAAGAACACAAAAATAGTGAGTTGAGTATGATCCAAGCTGAAACTTAAATGGATAAACAAAAATGAATAAAAACAAACAAATTGAAAATCGAAAATCAAACTAGAAAAAACAGAAGACATGGATGTGAGAAGACATAGATGCGAAAAGAAGAAGAGGTAAACTGAAGACACATCCTGATAAAATCTTACCCATGAAAAAAAAAGATGGTAGAAAAAACATTAAGTTTTGAAACTAAGATCTAAAAAATAAAAATGAAGAAAAATAAACCTTTTAAGAACGTTATTCGTGCTTGATAGCCTTGCCTTTGGCTTTGAAGAGATCTTTAGTTTTCTCCTTCTTGAAGATTTCATCACTAGTGCAGATTTGACATTTTACTTCGCCTTATAGGCCTCGGTTGCAGCTGAACCGAAGCCTATAAGGAGGCGGTGGCATTTTTGCAATTTCGTCAGGCTTTTGGCCTCGGGTCTTTAAGGACCGAGGCAATAAAGGGGGCTTTTGGCCTCGGTTATTAATTGAACCGAAGCCATAAAGTCAGCATTAGGCTTTTGGCCTCGGTTCTTTAAGGACCGAGGCAGTAAAGGGGGATTTTGGCCTCGGTTATTAATTGAACCGAGGCCATAAAGTCTGTTAAAATTCCCAACTCACGAACCCTAACTACTATTCATCGTCTCCCCAACTCTCTTTTCTCTGCACGAATTTCTCCGCTCTACCACCACCACCACGCTCCGCCTCTGTCGCCGACCAGCATCCGCCATCAATAGTCGTGCGTCGTCGCCTCCGTCACGCTGTCCAGGTTCACCGATTGCAAATCACCTCCTGTTGCGGGTCAGTTCGAAAACTCTGCGCGAACTTCGCTGCCACTACCACCACGCTCCGCCTCCGTCGCCGACCATCTTCCGCCATCAACCGTCGCGTGTCGTCAATTAAATCTTTCTCCCTCGCTCCCGGTGAGTTCGAAAAATTGGTTTCCCTACGCGTTTTATTATTATTTTTTGCCGTTTTGGTTCGTTTATGTTGCTTTGATTTTTCTTTCTATTATGGATTGTAATAGTTTGAGTTTTGTGGTTTCATTTTTCATTATTGGGTAATCTTGCATTGTGGATTTTTGAATTCTCAATTGTGCATCTTCTTTGAATTTATTTTCTTCTCAGACATCATTGGCAATTACTTGTGGTTTTCCTAAGGGAGAACCTTGTTGTGTGGTTTTGCTCTTTGCATCGCCCTCCCCCCAACCATCTTAGACAAGTGATAGATTGGTAAGAAACCTCAATCTCAATCTTATGAATATGACATGTTATATAAAAGTATCCTAAATTATTCCCTTTATCATAGTTCAATTATTGGACATAACATGTTGTTAGGGAGATCAACGACTAAGGCAAAATGTCTTGGTATACTAAAGTTTGGTATACTAAAGTTTTTTTTCTATATACTAACTTAAGTTAATGTTAATGTCTTATTTTGCAGACATTCAAGCGTCCTGTGCCAATTCCCATGAAGTCCATAAACTTTGGTAGGATAGCATGTGCAAAGTTCATAATTCAAATGTACAATAGTATTGATTAGGACATATGTATTTGGATTGTGAATATTCCAACTATCTTTTAAATGTTTTTGGATTGTGGATGTTTGAGAAAATATTCTGTTCTAGGTTGTGTTGTTCTGTGAAAAATATGCAGGTTTAAATGTGGAAATCACAATAAAACAAAAAATTTATTTTAAAAAAAAATAGCAGAATAGGCCTTGGTTCTTACCAAAACCGAGGCCAAAAGTGGGTATATGGCCTCGGTTCTTACCATAATCGAGGCCAAAGGTCCTGCAAAATTTTTTTATTTAAAAAAAATATTGAACACCTATGGCTTCGGTTCTTCCAGACCCGAGGCAGAAAACATACTCTATGGCCTCGGGTGATAACCGAGGCCAAAAGGGGGTGCCTTTTGGCCTCGCCCCAATATGCCTCGGTTCTAAAACCGAGGCAGAATCACGAAAGTAACCGGGGCCAAAAGCCCTCACTGCACTAGTGCATTCATCTCGTCAAATCTTTTACAAATGATCTTCATGAAGGTCATCAAGAATCTCAGAGAAAAAAAAAACCAAAAGAAAATAAGATATGAGAATAAAATATCCATCGAACAACAAATCTGAGAAAAAAAACTCGATCAAATCAATATCGGCAATAAAGAAAAGTAGATCTGAAAGCTAAATATTCATCAAAGAAAATAATAGAACAAAAATAGGTAGATCTAACAGAAAAAATAACCATCAAACACAAAAATGATAAGAAAAATAGATCTGAGAAGATGGTAGAAGAATGAAAACAAATGAGAAAAGATGATCTAAGAAGATGGTAGAAGAACGTAAAAAAAAATAAGAATTTGTTACCTTCTTTTATTCGTGAAGGTCATGAAGAAGTCAGAACAAAAAATAAACCAAAAGAAAAGTATATATAAGTAAAAAATATCCATCGAACAACATATCTGAGAAAAAAAGCTCGATCCAACCAATGTCAGCAACAAAGAAAAGGAGATCTATAAGCAAAAGATTCATCAAACAAAATAATAGAACAAAACTAAGTAGATTTAAGAGAAAAATAACCATCAAACACAAAAATGATAGAAAAAAAAGTAGATCTGAGAAGATGGTAGAAGAACGAAAACAAATGGGAACTTGTTACCTGTTTCTTATTCCTGAAGGTGATGAAGAAGCTTTGAGACAAAAATAGCGATCCAACATCTCGTCAAAAATAGATATGAGAAGATGGTAAAAAAACGAAAATAATGAAAATGAGAAGTTGTTACCTTCGTTGTATTTGTAAAGGTGCTGAAAAATATCACAGTAAAACATCAACCAAAAGAAAAGAACATATGAAAACAAAATATACATTGAACACCATATCTGAGAAAAAAACTTCGATCCAACCAATCTCGTCATATAACAAAAGTAGATCTGAAAGCAAAACATTCATCAAACAAAAAAATATAACAAAAATAAGTAGCTCTAAGAGAAAAATATCCACAAAACACAAAAATGATAGAAAAAAAGTATATCTGAGAAGATGGTAGAAGAACGAAAACAAATGGGAACTTGTTACATGTTTCTTATTCGTGAAGGTGATGAAGAAGCTTTGAGACAAAAATAGCGATCCAACATCTCGTCAAAATAGATATGAGAAGATGGTAAAAAAATGAAAATAATGAAAATGAGAAGTTGTTACCTTCATTGTATTTGTAAAGGTGCTAAAAAATCTCACAGCAAAACATCAACCAAAAGAAAAGAACATATGGAAATAAAATATACATCGAACACCAGATCTGAGAAAAAAACCTCGATCCAACCAATCTCGTCATATAACAAAAGTAGATCTGAAAGTAAAACATTCATCAAACAAAAAAGTACAACAAAAATAAGTAGCTCTCAGAGAAAAATATCCACCAAACACAAAAATGATAGAAAAAAAAAGTAGATTTGAGAGATGGTAGAAAAACGAAAACAAATGAAAATGAGAAGTTGTTACCTTTTTCTTGTTGGTCATGATGGTCATGAATCTGAGAGTACAAAACTGAGAGGAAAAGATTCATGCAATAGAGATGAAGAGAGAAGACGTAGAGTGATGAAGTAAGAGAGAAAATGAAAAGTTGGAGAGAATGAGATGAAGAGAGGAAGAAGATTATCTGGAGCCATGGTGTTTTCTAAAAAAAATAGAAAACATGGTGTTGTCTGAAGAAGAAAATTATCTGGAGCCATGGTGTTGTCTGCGGCTGAGAAAGAGAGAGAAAAATTGGAAGAGAGAGAAGTAGATGAAGATGTTTGAATATCTGTGAGTGAAAAAGAGAGAGAAGAAGATGAAAAGGTTGGGAGGAAAGAGAAGGATTGGGTTAGTGGGATTCAGAGGTGAGACGAAAAGAGAGATATATTATTTTCTTTTTTATTTATTTTTTGAAGTTTCAAAATTATGAGAGTTTGACACGTCAGCCTTTTCACTTTTTGTAGTAAGAAATATTTAAATTGTAATAGTTCAGAAATAATATTTTATTTAAAAACTTGTCGTTTGTTAGTGCTCATTTATAGTAAGATTAGATTTAAAGTTTACTTATTTTCTAACATGTTTTTTAATTTATAAACATAGGAAAGATGTAAAAAACAAAAAAGTGTATCGGGAAACACTGGAGCGAGTGATTTTGTAGGTGAATTAATAATAAAAATAAAAATAGAGAAAAAGAAATGAATTAATAATAAAAGAATGGTAATTGATTAGGGTGATATTAAAAAAAAGTTAAATTATGTTTTTGTTCCTATTTTCGTAAAATAATATAGATTTGATTCTTCTATTTTTATTTGTCTTAATTTGATTCCTATTTCTAAAGTGACACAATCAACTTTCCGTTAGTACTATACTAACATTGTTAAAGAGATATCACGTGTCAGTGACATTTTAAGAAAAAATTAGTTTTAGTAAATCAATTAAAATACCTTATTTTAATCTTTCAATTAAAAAAAGTGATTTTAGCCTTTTAACATTTGAGAAATGAAGGAGTTATAGTCTTTAAATAATATATTCAAAGAATTAACATTTTTTTTTAAAATTGGAAGACTAATATCGTATTTATCTGTAATGAAAAAAAATCGTAAATAACCACTTTTCATTATTTTATTCTCATTGCGCTCACAATGATTTTTAAATCATATTTGAAAATAGTGAAGTAACAAATCCAGCACTCCCTCCATTAGATTTAGGATTGTTGGTGGGGCGATGCTATGTTAATAGGAGGTTATTGTTGTTATTATGTCGTGTGCTCGTATCTATTTTCAAGTGTAAGATTGAATTTAGATAGAGAATTTTATAATTTTTAGAAAATAAAAGTATATTAAATAATTTGTAATTAAAATTGTTTTATTTTAAAATATTTATTTGACAATTTAAATATGTTGGACTTTAGGTTTTTTATAAGGTATTTTAATTATTACTAAATATAAAAATTCATTTCAATATTTTAGTTGATGTTGCCCATGATCTTGATATTTGCTAGATTAGTTTTTCGAAGGAGTGATTAAAGTTTTTTTTTTCTCAATGTTGATTGAAAAATTGTCTCATTTATTTTCAATAAAAAAATTATTTTAGATTAATCAAAATTATTCTTAATTAAAATTTAAAAAAATACTTATAGATTTTGGACATAAAATAATATCGTTAAAATTGATTATAAAACAATCCTAACAGATACCAATCGCAAAATAATATATATTAACTAAAAAATATGACTAACATAAATTGAAAAATATTGTTGAAGGGATTGATGGAGAAAATTTTAACTAAAGTTGACTGAAAGATGTGGTGTATATTGTTGGAAAAAAAAAAAGAGTCTCAACAATGTCAATAATAATAATAATAATATAAAAGAAAAAAACTCTATTAATATCTATTAAGAAATAACCTTGACCTTTTTTTTGTCATCAAGCATCTTTAATAAATGTCAATCATAAATGAACTTGATTAACATCAATTAAAAGTAACATTTGTTGATATCAACATGAAAAAAAAAAAGTGCTTGACATAAGTTGAAAGATACCATCCGTGTAAATCAAGAAAATCTTAATTAACATTAACTAAGAAATAACATTAACTTTAATTGACGAAAAAACAACTTTGGCGATTGCAATCGAAAAATAATCTCAATCGACATCAACTTAAATGAATCTTACACCAACATCTATGATAAAAGTGATGTCAAGCTAACAACATAAAGATCCAGTGACTCTTACATTAATTTCAAACTATTACATTTTTTCCATATTAAAGTATGAAATTGTATAATTTTAAGTAATAAAAAAAATTCTCATAAATTTTTAAAATTATTTATGGAACCAATATATTTTAACAGAAAATATTTCGATCTTGTACGAAGATAACTAACTTCTAAAATAAAAGTAGGCCCATCTCAGCACAGGTTATTCTTTCAACACCTGAACAATTTCAGTTTATACTCCTTTTTTAAATTTCAGATCGGATAATCGAAATGTAAAAACTTCGTTCAGATTGATATTTTCATAATTTATGTCCGAACTAGGTAATCCAAAATCATGTTTTACAATTCGGATTAACGTTTCCTTATTGTACACCCATGTTGTTAAGTTATACCAAAAAGAAAACCCTCAACTTAATATAACACATACAAACACTGCCTAGAAACATGGCTTTTGATATTTGTACCTTTTCTTAAAAATTTTATCATAAAATACCCTTTTCTATCAAAATAATGTAAACCTAATTTTCACTCCCCCTTTATTATTCTTTAAATCCCAATTTTGCACATTTCATTTTAATTATTTTTTTAGATCATATTTTTCATCATAGTTTTATTTTGTACATTCATTTTTTCAAATAAACTCATATTGGGCATATTTAACATTACACGAAGATTTTATTAAAAAATAAATTAAAAAAAGGAAAGAAAAACATGGAGGGATCACACTAAATTCATGATAAAATTACATTATACACACACACAAAATAATACTTATTATGAAAAAAATCATGATTTTTTTCACGAAAATTATTACATACTTTGAACTGCATATTCCAAAAAAGAAGGCAAATTCTTTAGCATATTAAAAAGTTTATCACTAACCAATCTTCTCACGTTCCAAAAAAAAGTTTTTAATATTTAGAAGTTTTTATTTTAGAAAATTTAGTATTAACTTTCTTTGATCTACCCTTACCATGTTTCTTGATAGTATGAATCGGCTAATCATCCTCTTTAGTATTAAAATCTTCTCTCTTATCAAGAATAGTAGTCCATCTAGAAGCTATTTTCAATTTCACTGCAAAGTGGGACTTCTTTGGTTGTAAAAGAATTAGAAAGTGTTGTTGAATACATTCCTTTTCATTATTCTTTAAAATCCTTTATGTTTATTCTCGTCTTCTCTTTTCTTCTATATAATTTATTTATGGTAATTTCGCTCACTTCGATTCAAATGTTACAGTATATGATAAATCTATACAATAAATGATAAGGGTTTTATAAGTTATAAAAGTAAAAAAGATAAAAAAAAATGGAAGGAGAGGATAAGAAAAAAAAAAGGTTAAATATGATTTTAATCTCATAACTTTAATCCTAAATTAGAATTCATCCATGTTTAATATAACTCAAAAGTGTCTATATCAATTTTTTGTACCTCTATATATAAGTACATAAGTCTAAGAAATCCTATAAACCCTAAAAGAAAGCTAAAACACAAAAACATAAAACATAAACTAATTTCTAAAAGAAAGCTAAAAAACATAGAAACATAAACTACTTCAAAAAAAAATAAAGCCCATACTGAAAAACATAGAAACATAAACTAATTTATAAAAGAAGTCCAAGACCCAAAAACATAAAAATATAAATTAATTTCTATTTTGGTCTCAAAACTTTAAAATTGAATAAATATAATTATTTTAATTTATATTAATTTATTCTCATCATATTCTAAGTGACTTTAACGTCGAAGTATTATTAGGTAGACCTCTCATTTTGTTGCTCTTCAATGTTGGAAGAACGTGTAACTCCAGATATAGGGGTTTGAATAGAACTATTAAAACTACTTTTGGAAAACCTTTCCCAAAGAGCTTATTAGACATTATATGGGAGTCGTTTGATGGTTTTATAAAGAACTTTTTACAAACATTTTAAAAGGATAATCAAACAAGTAATGTAAAATGTGATAAAAAATCAACTATAACACAATTTTATATTTGGGCTACCCCAATCCGATCTATGCCTAGTTCTCAAAAGCCAACGAAAAAGAGTTTCACCATGACATTCTAAGTATTATTACAACACTTTCATAAGTACATAAAACCACTCTTAACTATCCGAGTGCATAACGCATTTTCAAGTTAAGTATACAAAGTCTTTCGTTATCTATTAAAAGTCCTCCTAAGTTTAAGCAGAAGTACATAAGAGATTTTCAGGAAAAATACACAAATCCTCTTCAAGCTATAGTATGACAAGTGAATTACAACAACTGTTATTGTAAGTTGTCTTAAAATCATATTTTTGCATCAGTGATCTCATTGTTTTATTATTCATTCATTCATTCACATTTCATCTTTTCTGGCCAAACCTATCTTTCCAAGAGTATTATGTGCTTTTATTCTCCATTCACCCCTTTAAAAGGGTATCACATAGGCTTAATCTCTGAGTTTCATTCATGCACATGAATACTAAGTAACTCATCTAACAAAAATGCAGATGACTGCAGTGACCAAAAGGATTAAATAACACATTGGCAAAGCTAATTCTTACATTACCAGGCACCAAATTGAGGCAATTTGATGCCAATATGATAAGAAGCATACTTTTAATACATGAGTTTTCCATTAACAAAGTGGACTTCAGGATGATGAGCTATTCCTTAAGTAACAAAATATATCTATAAAAACTTACAACTACAGAACCCACTAGCAACCCTTAACAGGTAAGTTTAAAGTTGATAAAGCAGTTTTTCCCCTTATTTGTTGAATTAGCCTGGTCAGGAATTATCTATATATAAGCTCATCCAGTTAAGCCACAGCAACAGCATGAGCCTTGTAACTCTGGCTTTCTTGCCGCCTGTGAACTGTGTTTTTGACATTAAGGCCTGGTGCACCAAAGCAGAAGTAATGGCCCCTCAACTTCCTACCAACTGAAGTTCTCTTTACCAACTTTGGTGATTCATCATCCTCAGGTGGTGGTTGATTTAAGCTTGATGGCCCAGCAATGTCACTGTCAATGTAAATGCCCTTTTGCTTGTCTATTGATCTAGGTGAAGAAATTGATGACTTTGAAAAGGAACTAGACCTGGATCTTCCTGAAACCTTTACTTGTGGCATGGATTGCATCACTCCATGCACTAGTCCTGAAGCAAACCTCTTCTTAGCATTTGGACTTGACTGCTGACTCCTCACAGAAAGAGTTCTTTTGTTGTTAGGAAGTGAAACTGGCCTAGAAAATCTTTGCCTAAGTGGGGTTGGAGTTTCATCAAAGCTGTTATTCCATTTCCTGACTGAGTCCACTGAACCCTCATCTGTGGACTTTTTGAACTTCTCTTCATATTTCTTGTCTTTCACTCTAGACCACTGAAGAGCTCTCTTCAACCTTGCTGCTGCATAGTTCACAGAACTAGGCCTTTTGCTAGCTGTTGAAGCGCGATTTTCAACAGCATTTGGGTCATATGGAATGTGCTCCGATGAAGATGAACTCACTCCTCCATTTCCATGATCAGCACTAGCATCTGATACATTCTCAAAGCCAGTGTACAAAAATATTTCAGTGTCTGAGACTCTGAATGATGTCCCAGGACTGCTTCCAATGCTTTGCATTCTCAAGTGTGAAGCTATGGCTTTTCTTGAACTATGACCTTGACAACCAAACATTCCACCAGCTGAGATCAACTTTTTGATTAGTATATCTGATGATGCAGAGTTAGGGTGTTGTCTAAGGTAATCCAGTGGGGTCATGCCATCAACATCAGAGATATTCACATTTATTGAGGGAGCAGTCATGAGGAGCTGCACAAGATCAGAGTGAATGTTGCCTATGATGGCCATGTGAAGAGCAGTTCTTCCATCATTGTTCTTGTCATTGATTATGTCCCCCACATGAAAGTTCTTCCCACTCAGCATGTTTCTCAAAAGGTCAACCTGCTTGTCCAGTCTTCTGAATGCATGAGATTGAAACCCAGACACTGCCTTATGGAGAAAAGTTTCTCCAGAGTTGTTTCTCAGAGAGATCAGTGTGGGAAATGCTGAGACAAGAGTTTCAGCTGTAGCTAATTGGCCCCTGGAAGCAGCCACATGCAAAGAAGTGTTACCCTGATGGTCTGTGGAGTTTATCATGTCAAAGGATGATATAAGATACTTAACAACCTGCATGAGAGGCAATATTGTTCAGAGTTGAAATACCACACCACACCACAACAAAAACAAATCACAACAACTAATTGTTGCAGAATGCCTATAGGCACAACCAATCAAAAGCTCAAAATGAATGAAAATAATTAATTATAAAAGGAGATAGTAAGGTCACATAAGAGGATTCCTTGATTCTTGTAAAGTAGATAAAAGGATTAGAACTTTTAACTACTTCTTCCTGTGACAGTCTATTTGATCATGCAAGAACTACTCGGAACAATAATGATCTTACAGAGATTAGAATAACTCTGTTGCTAAATGATACTGCATGCTAAATAATCTATGTTCAAACAACACCAGACAAAACTTTATATGTTAAAAGAGCTTTTAAAAGGTTTCCACCACCACCAGAATAGTTATGAGAAACAAGGCAAAGAGTAGCAGAAGCTTCAAACATTTGATGTACAAAATGAAACAGAACTCATGATGAAAAACAAGAGTATCACCTCAACTTGGCCTCTTCCTGCAGCTGCATGTAGAACAGTAGATCCATCAGCATCTCTGTAAACCAAAACATCAGAG
>Ga0214545_1011113_pt1 | contig 12596 bp, 9 predicted proteins | sample CNSS4metaG_FD_160064 | JGI IMG/M metagenome (GOLD analysis project Ga0214545, IMG submission 160064) | Root nodule microbial communities from cowpea collected in UCLA plant growth center, Los Angeles, California, USA - CNSS4 | ecosystem: Host-associated > Plants > Roots > Nodule | place: USA... | reverse complement strand
TTCATTCGTGGAACACAGAACGAACTAATGCTATGTAGTGACTTCTATTCACCCTAATTAAATAAATATTCTTTGAAAGTTTCCTTTGACTTTAATACTTTTATTTAAATTGTACTTTCTTTAATTTATTGTTTCTTAAAATTCAATATAAAAAAATCATACATCCTTGTACATTTGATCTTATGTGTGCTTATTCATTTATGTCATGCATTTTCTTGCCTTGTCGTTGGTACCCGTTTCTTATGTCATGAAGGAGAAATGTATAAGAAAGCTAAATGTGTAAGAAAACTACTTTTCAACTATGTTAGTGCAAATTATGTTGTAACTTGGAAGTTTCTTTTTTTTAGGCATCAAATGTTGGAAGTGGTGCTCCATCACCGATTGGCGCAAGAAGATCAAGTGATGGAGTCAAGACTAGTTAGGAACATAGTTATAGAAATTTAGGATCTTTTTTTGATGTAAGCTATTGGAAGGTGTGTATATAACGATGAAAGAATTTTTGTTGGTTTTCAACGTTTGATGCAAGTTATTGGAAGGTGTGTATATAACGATTAAAGAATTTTTGTTGGTTTTCAACGTGAAAACCTTTGGATGATGTTGGATAAATGACTTTTCTTTATATGAATTATGGATGAAAATGTGATTAAAAATTTGTTTATTTGATTTTTTTTCTTTTACTTTTTCTGATTTTATTAAAAGCAGGTTAAATAAAAAATGAATTGAAAAAATAATTTCATTTTAGTGCCATGCAAATACTAGCGCTTTTAGGTGTCATTTTTTGTATTAGAATTCTTTTTAAATAAACAAATTACGGCAATTATACATGCCATTATTTGCGCATGGAATACAGCGGTTTAAACTGTCATTATTTGCGTAGTGCATTAAATGGCGCATGTTGCGGCGCTTCACATAAAACCGTCATATTATACCTTCTGGCGGCAGAATATATGGCAGTACCCATACCCACCGCAGGCGCAAAATATGGCGGTCATAAGCGGCATTTTATATCACAAATAACTACCGTATTTAACATATTTTTTTGTAGTGTGCATTTTATTCCATACTTTGTGTTTATGTTTGGGTACAGACCCTACGTAAATAGAATATTCATCTAGGTTGACGTGTTACCCAAACTTTAGTTTGTAGTGAGGTTTGGAGCGTTGCAGCAGGTTGTTTCTCTTTAAGTCATACACACAAAGTACATAGGTTTTCTTCTTTCTAGCTATCACTCATGTGTTTGGTTCTTTGGTGTTTGATAGGGCGTTTGACATTTTATGTGGATTTGTTCCCTTTGGCTTTTTGTAGAAAATGTTTTGATGCATGATAATATTAAATAATGCTATGATATTATTTGGTTATCTATACTTATTAGTGTGAGTTTGAATGCCATGTGTTTTCATGGGTTGCATAGTTATGGAGTTTAAGTGGCATTTTTTTTGCTTTGGTCATTTAAACGTATGCACTTCATTACTTATTATTAATGAGAATGAGAGGGAAATAAAATAATAAAAAGGGAAGAAAGAATGAGATGATGAATTTTTTGCCCTTAGTGGAGTTATTATTTTAATATTTATAGTTTTATCAGTTTTGTACTTTAGTATGCTATATATAGATATTTATCATCTTGAATTTATACTTCATGACATAGATAATATCGTATAATATAATATACATGACTTAATTTAGGGTTTTATTATTTTCACACATAAATTTTTACATTTACTTTATATCTATTATTTTATTTTATAATTTTTCTTTTTTTACAAATATAAAAATTTACTTTTTTAAATAATTATAATTATAATATATCTAAAAGTTGTTATCAATTAATTCTAGGGTTAATTATATTTTTCGTCCCTCAAGTACGAGTAATTTTTGATTTTAGTCTCCCACCTAACGTTTGCTCAATTTCAGTCCTCCACGTTTTAAATCTAATGGAAATTGTCCTCAATTTTAAACTCCGTTAATTTTAATTGACACCTGTCTAACGAATGGCCACGTAAGGATCCCGTTTTCAGCTGAGAGGATTTTTTTTTGCACGTTTTAGTTACACATTAATAAGGCACATGTCATTAATGTGATTAAAACAACTTAGTTGAGGTTTTTGTTAGAATTAGAATGTGATTAACTTCACCAAAACATCTTAACTGCTGAGAAAGGGTTATGTTAGAAAGTCATTAACTTCTTATCATTCGAAAAAATCTCAGCTGAGGAGATTGGTAAGAACCCTGGGCATGGCGAAGAAGAGATATCGTAATCAAAGGTATTAACTGTAATCACAGAACAACAAAGAAAGTGGTGCTAAGTGCTTGCATTTTGTGGACGAAGAAGTGAGGTTAGTCGTTTATTGTTTTTCAATTTCTTTGGTTGAATGTTCACTTTTCTCTTCATTGTTTATCTTGTTGAATGTTTGATTGGGTTGGATTGTGATTTTATTTGAAATGTAGGGCTGGAAATGAGGTTCGCAGTTGCGTTCCATCACATGGGTAGGTTTGAAAGGATTAGGGGATTGAAGTATGTGGGGGGTGAAATCTATGTGCTTTCAGGTATCGATCCAGATTTTTTGTCATTCTTTGAAGCATTAGGCATCCTGAATGAGTTTAAATACGCTAGAGATGTTAGACTTTGGTGGAAGGGCTCAAAAGAGACGTTGTTGAACAATCTAAGATTGTTGAGTGACGATATGGAGGCATTAACGTTTGCTAAGTATGCGGAGGATAGGAATGAAGAAGTAGATATATATGTCCAACACGTTCCTTGTGAGCCCGAGGTAGTTCATTTTATTACTGGTCCTAGAATGGATGAAGAACTGGGTCAGGAACAAGTTGGGGTTGAGGCACAATTTGGGGTTGAGGTAGAAGTAGGATGTGAGGGTGATGTGGTTGGTTAGGCAGAACAGGGGTGTGATATAGAAATAAGAGTTGAGGGTGGTTTGGTTGGTGAGGCAGAACAGGGGTGTGAGATAGAAATAGGAGTTGACGGTGGTCTGGTTGGTGAGGCAGAACAAGGTTGTGAAACAAAAATAGGAGTTGAGGGTGACCTGGTTAGTGAGGCAGAACATGGGTGTGAGGCAGAACAAGGGGTTGAGGCAGAACAAGGGGTTGAGGAAGAATAAAGGGTTGAGGCACAAGTGGGGGTGATGAGGATGGGACTGGACAACCAGATGTGGTAGTTGAGGATGTGTTTGATAAGGATGAAGGTTCTGTTGTAGATAAACTAGATGAGAGTGAAGAAGAAAGGGTGGCAGATGATGATGATGGTTTTGGGATGGACATTGAGCCACCTGTCAGAAAAAATGGGCCTGTTTTGGATAGGTGGAGAGCAATGAAACGAAATTCAAGCTTTGTGCGGAGTAAAAAAGATGTTGGAGTTGGTTCATTTGTGACTAATGCTAAAGTTGGATAACATGACATAAGTGATGAATATGATACTGATGAGTTGGATTCAGATATTGATAGTGAGGATGGTGTTGGTCGTGATGGGGCCCAAATTTTCCAGATATAGAGCTGAAGATATGACAAAGGACTTCAAGTTCAAATTAGGAATGGAATTTTCGTCTTTGAAAGATTTTAAGCAAGCATTAATGGAGCATAGTGTTTTAAATGGTAAAGAAGTTCAATTTGTTAAAAATGATCAGAAGAGAGTTAGGGCTGTTTGTAAAAAAAATGTGGTTTCTTAATGATGGCAAGCAAGGTTGGTGGTAGGGAAACCTTTCAGATAAAGACATATGTTGGGCGTCATAGATGTGGCAGGGTATTTGGGAATAAAAATGCTAATGGTGACTGGATAGCACAAGTGTTAATAGACAAATTTATGAATGTGGGTGTAATGACAGTGAGTCAAATTATTGACGAGATCAAGAAGACATACAGTGTTGGCATAACCCCTTGGAGGATTGGGAAAGCAAAGCAAATAGTAATGGACTGTTTGGTTGGGGATGGACAAAGACAGTACAGTCGCTTACATGATTATGTAGCTAAATTGGTAAGAGTAAAGGTTGGAATATTCAAAATTAAGATAAATCAGCCTCAATCAAGTCTGCCACCAAGGTTTGGTTGTTTCTACATGTGCTTAGAAGGTTTTAAGGCTAGGTGTAGGCCCTTTATAGGGGTTGATGGATGCCACTTGAAAACAACTTATGGTGGTCAACTTTTGGTTGCGGTGGGCAGGGACCCCAATGACCAATACTATCCACTTGCATTTGCTGCTGTAGAGAATGAATGTAAGGAGACATGAAGGTGGTTTCTTTCATTACTGCTAGAAGATATTGGGAACATTGAAAATCATCGCTGGGTTTTCATCTCAGATCAATAAAAGGTGAAAAACTTACGTCCACTGAAATTATATACTATTAATTGAGACAATATTCTAACACAGAGCTATTAACTTTTGTCGGGACTTATGACAATATTTGATGAAATCTTGAATGGGGTGGAGCACAGTTTCTGCTTGAGGCATCTTTATAGTAATTTCAAGAAGAAATTTGGTGGTGGGGTAGTTATCAGAGACCTTATGATGGGGGCAACAAAGGCAACTTTCTACGTAGGTTGGGAAAAAAAGATGGATGAGTTAAGAAACATTAACCCTGAAGCATATAACTGGTTAATTGGCATTCCTAGAAGTTCATGGTGTAAGCATGCATTCATCATATATCTTAGATGTGATGTTTTAATGAATAACTTGTCTGAGTCATTCAATAGTACTATCTTATTGGCTAGGGATAAACCAATCATTAGTATGATGGAATGGATTAGGCCATACACAATGAGTAGATTTGCAACACTTAGAGAAAAATTAAATGCATATCCTGGTACTGTTATGCCTACGCCACAGAAAAGGCTTGATAGGGAAGTGGAGAAAAGTGGTAATTGGCTTCCAGTGTGGGCAGGGGGTGCTTAGTTTGAAGTAACACAAGGGTTCAACATGGAGAAGTTTGTGGTAGATCTTAGTAAGCATAGTTGCACGTGTTATTTTTGGGATTTGATAAGCATACCTTGTAGACATGTTGTAGCAGCAATTAATTATAAGGTGGAAAACCCTGAAGCTTATGTGCATTCATATTACAAAAGAGCTGCTTATGAGGCATGCTATAGCCTAGAAATAACCCCAATCAATGGACAACAATTGTGGCCTAAAAGCAATCAACCTGAACTACTCCCACCAATTTATAAAACACCACTTGGGAAACCCAAAAAATTGAGAAGAAGGGAAGCTGATGAACATGTCAATCATTCCAAGCTACCAAAGAAAAATCTTATCATGAAGTGCAACAAGTGTAAGCAGTTGGGACACAACATTAGGAACTGTAGAAAGGGAATCAGGCATAGAAAGGTAAGAACACAAATTGTACCTCTAATTCAATTTTTTTTTTCGTTAAAATAATACAAATCTTAAACTATAATACATACCCAATTCACAGGGACAAACACAAGAAACTCCATCTGTTAGTGTAGCTAGCAGCGCTGCAGGACCATCTAACCAAAACTGCAGTAGTAGAAGAAGATTCATACCCAAGGTTGCTGCAAACGTGAACCAGGGAGAAAGACCACCAACAACACAAACCAGAAGCATGGCTGCACAACTCACAAGGTCTCAAGCAAGTACTGCAACAACCCACGTGAAATAGAAGGAGGAATCAAACTGTTTTTGTTGCTTTTAATGGTGGACCACTTTTTTTGTAGGAGTGGGCATAGTGATAGTAGACAACTTTGTGGATTAAAGCAATAGTATAACTTATTGTATTCAGATTTATGGACCACATGTATGGTGTCCAATACTTTATTCAATGTAATCCTAGGGACCACTTTGACGATGCATTACAACTTGTGTTTTGTGATAATGCAGTAAAACTTTGATGATGCATTACAACTTGTGTATGGATTACTTTTTTTGTTGTGATAATTGATGACAGACGTAGACGTATAATGTTTTACATGAGTATGGTCAAAGAAAACCTTACAGGAAATAACCACTGTTGTGCAAAAAAAGAATAAAAGATTACATATTCACCTCATAGGACAACACTTTTGTTAAGTAAAAATGAATTCATAAATTACAGTAGAGTTGCTTCTATTTAAAAATGAATTCAATTGTAACCACATCACTGTTTTTGGTAACCACCATAGACCTCAATTCTGAAATAAGTACCATGATGTCTCCACTTTGCAAGCCACCATTTAAAACACATTTGAACTTCTCATTTCATTCATTACTAACATATTACAAATACAGAACACTTCCCCACCAAAAGTTACCTCAAACATACTTAACCATTAAAGTTTCATACATAACTAATCACTGCTAAATAGTACTTAGTAAAAAACTAGTAACAATTAAACTTGAACGACAACATAAAAACCAAGAGAATTGTTAATGTCCACGATAAAAGGAAAAAAAATTGCAGGAATCTCCCAAACCTTTTCTCTTCTTGCAATTTTGTCTTCAACTTCTCATTTTTCTTTATTAACTCTAATATAACTTTCTCCTTCTCTAAACACACTTCATCTTCTTCAACTCGTGTTCTACCACTGTCTTGAAAGTCAGGTGCGTTCCCTTCAAATTTAGATTCCTCTTCATTAAACCATTCAAAGAAATTGTAATGAGAATTGGATTGCAAAAAAAAAAACAAAACCATTAACACATCAAACGAAATCAATTTCGCCCAATAAATAAGAAATTTGTCACTTACAGCCCAATTTCTACATCTCCAAAATAATCTCCCCTTGTTCTTCACAGTCGTTGCCTTTAGTAGCAGTAATCTTTCCCTACACCTACATAGTTTGGATGACATATCCAACGACGACGAATAGGTCTGCGACATTTTCGAACCAATACTCCTCTGCGTACAATGAATTCCTCTGCTCCCACTTTTCATCACCCTACAACGATGTTCAGAGTTAAATTTTGGCTACCAATGAATTCAATAATCTTTCCCCCCAAACCAACACGAGCTGCTCCTAATTTTAGGGTTTCAGAAAGACCCCAAATACCTCTTTTAAAACGGTAATAAAATTTCAAGACCACGTGTTGTTTATAAAATCCTCTCAGCTGAAAACGGGATCCTTACGTGGCCATCCGTTAGACAGGTGTCAATTAAAATTAACGGAGTTTAAAATTGAGGACCAATTCCATTAGATTTAAAACGTGGAGGACTGAAATTGAGCAATCATTAGGTGGGAGACTAAAACAAAAAATTACCCATACTTGAGGGATGAAAAACATAATTAACCCTTAATTTTATTAAGAGTAGAAAAAATACTTTCATTTCATTTATCAATTACATAATATAAAATAATAGATGTGGATCTGTTAGTTATAAATAGTTTATCTTAAATATCATCTTAAATTTGTCTGTTGTGAATGATCATGATGTTATGATTTCAATTAGAAAATAAAATTTAACTTTAAAATTATTAAAATAAAAAGAGTAATACAATTATAACTATATGATTTGTATTTATTTAAATAAATCAGCCTCTTAGATTTAAAAGATATATTTAAAATATTAAAACTAATACATTGAAGTAAATAAATCTTTAAAACAAATATTAAGCTAACTTACAAATGACAAATTCAAATTTAAATATGTCACATCATAATCCAAATACAAATAATAAAGAATAATACTATTATAACTATATCATTTGTATTTATTTAAACAAATTAACCTCTTAGATTTAAAAGACATATTTGAAATATTGAAACTAATACATTTAAGTAAATAAATCTTTAAAATAAATATGAAGCTAACTTATAGGACATTCTAGCACGTTTTTATTATAATAATTTGGAAAGACAAATTCAAAACACACATAATTATGGTCAAATATTTTTATGAATAGAGATCTGCTTATTTAAAATTACTTTTGTCGTATCACAATAAACCCTAATCAAGAGAGTGAAATTCTTTAGTTTTCTCTATTATTCCCATCAACGGTGCCTTTCAAGTGTAGCCCACATTGTCTTTCATTTTTATTTTGCCCTAGGTAAACCGTTTTTCCCAATTTCAGTTCCTCGCATGCAAAAATTTAGTGATTATGTGTGCGTGGTTTTGTTCGATTCACTTTATTTGGTTTAAGAAGTGATCAACATCTTCAAAGTTTCAATCTTCAACTATGAGTAGCAATAGTTAGTTCTTTATGTAATAGTTACATGGAAATAAGGATTTGTTTTTTAACAAATATTGATGATTTTACTTCTTAATTTCGACAATTGGATGTGTCAATCATGTAATTTTACCACTTTGTGTAATTGATGATGATTTAGGTTATGTGGTAATCATATATACAGACTCATTAATGAAAAAAACTAGTACAATTCTCATTTCTTAAGGTTGTGTAAATTGTAAAACAGATCGATCCCAAGTTTTGGTTATTGTTGCTATTAGTGGAACTTTTATAAATATGATTGTTGTTTCTGTTGTGTGGACAAATTTGAAGAATGGTATTTTAATTTTTGCACAAAAGAACTAATTTGTGATTGACAATATCTCAATGGCTATGTAGGACTCTCTATTTTAAGGTTTTTCTTAAAAATATGTTATGTTGTCTTTCAGATTAATTGACAGAGATGGAACTTAGGTCAAATTCTGATGATAGTAAATCAACATTTTGTCTGGTGGATGAGGATCACACATTTGCAAATTCTATTCGATACACCCTAAATCAAGAGTAGGTATTGTGAATATTCTTATGTGAGTTTAATTCAATATATCTATCTTGATTTATTGAGGCTGTTAGTGTTGTTTTGCAGTCCAAGGGTGACATATTGTGGGTACAGCATTCCTCATCCCTCATTTAATCGAGTTAATATCAGACTCAAGACAACAGGTAATGCATGAAGTGTGTTGAGTTTCTTGTCAATTGTTTATCGTAGTGAACCAAATCTTACCATAAGTAAGAATTTCTACAACAATCATGTATATGCTAAATTCTTTTCGCTGCTACATACAAAATTCTTAGCCTCCAATACTTATCGTTTGTAAAGATATAATGATGACTCAGTGGTAAAGATTGAAATAGAGGATGAGAGAAATTGTGAATTCTATTGAATATATATAGAATAATAATAAATACTTTCATTCGATAAATTTACTTAATTCTCAAATTTTGATTTAATAAATATTTTCATTAGATCTTTTCATTAAATCAATTTACCCAATTCTTGAGTTTGATAAAAAGATTCTTGATTTGAAAACATTGGGATGGATACATGAAGAATTTATTTCTAAGTTATGTTACTCTTTTTTTTTATTCATCTCTAATAATTAATAATTTAGTAATGAATCACCAATTTTGAATCATATCTTTCAAGTAAGACTATTTATCTTCTTTTGTTTCTCAAAAATGGAAATTTAGAAAAGTGCTTTATAAACATAGTATATAAAGGACAAACATATCTCATTTAATTTCTATATATATCTACTACCACTAACAAATACTATAGTAACTACCATCTATCGATAGAAAAAAAATGCAATATAGTATGACATTGTAAAAAATGCAATATAGTATGACATTGTAATCTTGTGTTGAATTTGGTTGTGTAGGAGATCTAGCAAAGGAGGTGTTTAAAGATGGATGCTTGAAATTGAAGCTCATGTGCTGCCATGTTAGGAGCACTTTTGATGATGCTCTAAGTGAATTTAAAGAGACCAAAACCAACTGAACAAGACATGGATACAATTGAGATTCAGTAAACACTTCTATTTTTAGTTTCCACACTCATTTGGCTTTTCATGCTTAACCATAATATATAAGCATGGGTGAATATTAGGTTATGAGGTTAAGGAAATAAAAATACTAAGGTCATTTAATGCTATTTTTTATGAACTTAAAATATTTAATATAATAACCTATTTAATGTCAAGAGGCTACTTCCTACCAAGATCAATAAACATTTTTTCAATCACATATTTTCCTAGTTTTGTGTTTCTTTCTTAGAAAGAAAATCTCAATATAGTATCTTTTGTTATAACACATTCTCACACTTATAAACACCACACCTATAAAACTTGATCACTTTGTAACTTAAAAGTGTAATGGTTTTTCAATGCAATCCCTGTTTTCAAAAATTTGATAAAAAAAATAGATGTTTAAAAAAACTATTTTTCATACATTTTTTATAAATCTTTATAAACAGACAATGAATTCAAAACAAAAATGGTATTTCTGTAACTTTATTTATTTTTTAAAGTATATATATATATATAAAATTTATTATTCTGTTTTAACTTCTTTTAATTTTATTTAAAGTTAATTTTTTTAATTTTAGTTATTTTTTCTTTAGTTTATTATTTTCTTTTTTTCTTTATCTTTTAATATATATTTTAAAAATGAAACACAATATTAATATTTTTAATAAATATTTAAAAAAATATATATTAATATATATATAGTTTTAATTTTATATAATGTATTAAAAATAAATTAACTTAAAAAATAAATTAAATTAAAATAATAATTAAACTTTACATTACAAATATATATATATATATAATTGTTTTTAATTTTAATTATTTTTAATGCGTTGTATATAATGTATTAAAAATTAAATTAACTTTAAAAATTAAATAAATTTAAAACATAAATTTTAAAATTATTATAATAAAAATTTAATATTAGTGGAATACTATAATCACTATATTATTTACAGTTATTTAAACAAGTCAACCTCTTAATTTAAAATATTTATTTGAAATATTAAAACTATTACATTTAAGTAAATATATCTTTTAAAAAAAATATTAAACCAACTTATTTGATAAATAGGCCAAATACAAATTTAATAGTAGAGAGTCTCCTTACAAAAGTAGTGGCCATGTGTTATATTTCTATTGGAGAGACTTTTCATAAAATAGTTTTTCACATTGCAACACTCAAGTGGTGCATTTTTCATGAGAGTGGGGAGTAGGGATGTCAACGGGGCGGGTAGGGTATGGGTAGTAGCTCCCCCGTACCCTACCCGCTGGATAAATATTTGCCCCGTACCCGTACCCATATCCGTCGGGTATCCGTTATGCGGGTACCCGTCTATTTTTTTCATATCCGCGGATATCCACGGGTATCTGCGGGTATTTACAAAATTATTTAAAAAGTAAATATTTAATCATAAATTCAAATAAAATAAAATAAAATACATCACTGTCATAAATTTTAAATAAAGTTTAAACAAACTCAAGTCTATACAAGTCCAAATAATTATAAAAATAAATATAAAATGACGTTCAACACAATGAAAATTCTTTAATTAGTGTTTTGATCAACAAACCCACTTTCTACGATTGATTCATATTCCTGAAAAATAATCAAATAATAAACTTCAACTGCTACGTGTCAAGTATTCTTATTTTGATTATCGTTTGACAACAAACATACCATAAACGTCAATGTCTATATAGAGTTTGATGTATATGCTCAATTTCAAATAAGGGAAAGAGAAGAATGTTAAGGGGGTGTACTTGGAAGAATACAACGTTCCAATACTTAAAGCTAGAAAAATGAAGACAAAAGACAAGACAAGATGTGCAGCTTAGAAAAAATTAGGCCATAAAAGTTGTTTACTAATATATATATATATATATATATATATATATATATATATAAGGGTATTTTTGTGAATTAAAATTTAGCGGGTACGGGTATCCACGGGTACGGATACTATGATACCCGTACCCGCCCTGTTAACATGCGGGTATCAAAAATACCCGTACCCGCAGGTAGCGGGTATCCATTTTTAATATCCGTTTCCTACCCATTGCGGGTTTTATCCACGGATACCCGCGGGTACGGATACTTTTGACATCCCTAGTGGGGAGTGACGCATGTCAAGCTCCCTCTCACCAAGCAAGCATTTTTAGGATTTTGGTATATATTACAATTCTAGGATTTTAGAACATTTTGAACACACGTTATTCTATAAATAGAGGTGTCTCTAGTAACAACCCAAATTAGTACATAACTATACTAATGTAAATCATTACATAAGTAATAATCAACAACACATAAATGTAAATCTATATACTGAGTATTCACAGTTCTCCAAAATTATAAGTTGATTTTTCAAAAATAAGATATTTAATATCAATGAAGCACTAGGTATATACATGTATACCTGCGTCTATTCCTATTCACCAACTCACAGTCTCGTTATTGATCCTCAATACTACCTACAAGACCCTCTACTCACGCCTATCGACATAAATATATCAAGATGCATGAATTAAAAGTATGAAACCATGGCTTCCGCATGAATCTTGTCTATGCTCACCATTAACCTAATTTATAATTTGAATTACAAGTTCATGATGAAGGACAGAAGCTCCGAGCAACAGGAAACGTAATAACAAGGGTTAAATATGTTTTTGGTCCCTTAACTTTCAGTGAATTTTGGAATTAGTCCATTTTGAAACTTTGGACCAATTTAGTCCTTCATCTTTCTGAATACGTGGATTTAGTCCTTTTAATCAAATTTTGTTAGGTTTATTTGATGTTTCGTATGCATTTTAAGATTGTATTTGAGTTGTTTATACTGTTTGACACATTTTTGCTTTAATTTTAAGTCAAATACTATTGTGAAACACGCTTGAAATGTCAAAT
>Ga0214545_1011112_pt1 | contig 12597 bp, 9 predicted proteins | sample CNSS4metaG_FD_160064 | JGI IMG/M metagenome (GOLD analysis project Ga0214545, IMG submission 160064) | Root nodule microbial communities from cowpea collected in UCLA plant growth center, Los Angeles, California, USA - CNSS4 | ecosystem: Host-associated > Plants > Roots > Nodule | place: USA... | reverse complement strand
TAGTTAGAACGCGGGTACGGATATGGGTACGAGATTATACCCGTTACCCGGTGGGGATGGGGATGGGAAAAAAGTTTGATACCCGTTGGGTTTGGGTATGGGGATGGGGATGAGTTTTTTATGCGGGGATGGGTATGGGATAGCGAAACTCGTCCCCGCCCCGCCCCGTTGCCATCCCTAGATGGGCCAGACTAGATTAAGGGTTTATTAACCGTCGAGACAAGCAACTCAGGACAACGGTCGAAACAAGTTGTTTTGGGCCAACATTTGAGACTCGTCAGCTTGGACCGATGGTCAAGACGGTTCTGCTCGGGCCAATGGTTGAGACAAGCAAGACAAGTCAGGTCAGACAATTGGTTGAGATGGGCCGGCATGGACTAACAATCGAGACGGGCCAACTCAGGTTGGTGGTCGAGATAGGTTAGGCTGACTGAGAGTCCCTTTCCAAATTGATACTAAGTTTGTTATTTGTATAAATGTTATACTGATATTTTTAAAATTGAATTTTTAACATATTATATTATTATTATTTTTATTTTTTTAATTATATAATAAAAATTATTTTCTAAATTATTTTCATTTTAAATTTTCATATTTTTAAGTGAGACAAATATTTATTCTACATTTTATTCTATTTTATATTCAACATTACTTTGTTTTTTTATCATATTATTATTATATTTATCAAATAAATTTAAGTTTCATTTAAAAAAGAGTAAGTATTTAAAATTAATATATTATTAATCCATTTTTTATATGATTAAAACTAATTTAAATAGAACCCAATAATATCATTAGAGTTGGTTTAAAAATAATTCTAAAAATATTTAGTTAATTTTAATATATATTATAACATCTATATAAATAATAAATTTGGCCATTATTAAAATATAGACAACTATGTTCCATTTTATAGAAATGAGACTAAATTGAATCACACAGACATATAAGAGGAATGAATTAAAAGAAGAGAATGACACATGACATTAACATATCACACTGTCCTATCGTGTGACATTGATAGTGTCACGTGTCATACCACGTGACCTGACATGTGAAAAAACAAAACATTTACAAAAATAAAAAAGAGTTAAAAAAGGTTGAAAAGATTAAAATAATTGAATTGACACATGACATGTCATTAATGTCATTTGTAATTTTTTTAGGAAAGGACCTAATTGAATCAATTTTTCAAAAATTTAAACTTAGTTGAAACAAAAAAAAAAAAACTAAGTGGGGACTAGGGATGACAACCGATAAGATTAGGCACGGATAATGCTTACTCATTGCTCGACCCGCAACACAAAAATTTTAATATGTTACTCGCCATATACCATTTTAAAACATACTGTGGATTTTTTAAATTTGCGAGTATTCGTGGATATCCATGAATATTAAAAAAAAAGACATTTTATAATAAAATCTAAATAAAATTACAAAAAATTATGAAATATAATGTAAAATAAATTAAATAAAATTTTAATTTTAATTAAATTTAACCTAATAAAGTAAAAATCAGATTTAAATTTTATTTAATAAAATATAAATTAAGTTTTAATTTTAATTTTTTTGGACGATGGATACTTCTTGGTACATGTAATATGATATCTGCACCTTACTCGTTTATAAACAAATATTAAAATACTTGCTATCCACTATTCTCGAATAATAAATATTTGTGGATACCAATTATCTTCTACCATGAATTTTATCTGTGAATCTTCGTGGATATAAGTAGTTTTATCATCTCAGATAAAAATCAACTTGAAGTTTTTCAATTAAATTTACAACCAAATAAGTAATGAAGCCGATATATTATGTTAATCGTTTATACAAACCGATGCAAAATCTGACTTAAAATAAAATTACATTAATTTTATGGTCCAACATACTAAATGCAAATAATGTTGTAAATTGATATAAAATCTTCCTCACATGTTACACAATTGCTATCATATTTTTATTTACAACAATTGTGGTTAAATGAATTTTATTTGTCGATGAAAAATAGTCATTTTACACTACTTTATACTAAATAATTTTAATTTACTTCATATAAACTAATAAATCATTTTAAATAAACACAATCATAAAATTAAATTTTAACCTTTGCTTGTATATACACAAAGTTAATTTCGTAGTCTCGTATCCATTGTAAAAGTCATGTTCAAAATTATAAGTTTAAGATCACATAAAATTTAACTCTAAATAAAAAACAAAGTATATCCTTTGACAGCATGCACAACAAAAATGGCCCATACCATGAAAATGTTTTATATTACAAAAGAATGCCAAGGCACATATTTTGTTATCAAACAAAAAACAAAATAATTTTTCTTTGGGACAACATGGGACTTCAAAAAGTTGAGGTTTTGAAGCACTACCAACAACACATTCTATTAGTATCATCATTTTTCTATGATAGATATGCGATTGTCTTATAAGAACCAACTTTATTTTGAGGATGCCACCCCTTGGCCTATTGCTTTTAGCTTTGGCAAAGAAATAAATAACAGAGAGTAACGAAGAAATAATTCCATCTTTGTCTTTTTTCCGTTTCAGTCTCTTTTTTGTCCCAATCGATTGTTTTGAATGGTCTTTGGACCACACTGTCAACACCTTGCACTTGCAGGCATGTAAAAACTGTTCTTCAGAATTCATATGTTTGTCGTCTTGCAGTGTCTGGAAATCGAATATTAACATTATTTGTCCATGCCAGTGATCGCAGAGTTTGCAACCATATAGTAATAATAGATATGATGTGAGGGTTATTAATTATGTTACTACCATTTATGAATGTTAAAGAAGAAAACTGTTACTACCATTTATTGAAAAGTTTACTAATTTTTTGTTGGACTTATTTATAAATATTTACTTCCTGCAAGTACCAGGAAATTTTTTTTTTCAGAACATGTTAATACAGAGTAGTGACAAATTTGAAACAAGAGTACATAAAACATCAAACATCACTATGTGAACAGAACACTACTGTTAAAGATAAAATCTCAATCAATAGTATAAATTCGATGTCTCTTTGGAATCAATTATGTTATAATGTCTAATTATTTAATAACCATTACATCCCTTGATTTGTCTATGATCTCACCTCAAGCCTCCTCCACATATACTACTGCTACTTCACATAAAACAAGCCTCTTAAGTACCCCATATGATATAAAATTATAATGATAAAAGGGTTACAGTATAATGCATCTTTAGAGAGGTTGATATGAAACTTATAGTTCAGTGTGACGAATATCCTCCTCCATAGTTGACTCTGCAACTTGAGAGATTTTGTCGGTGGAACTGAGACAATCAGCAGAAGGGTGCACCACCCCATAGGGAAAACCTTGAGCTGAGTGACAATAAGTTTCAACTGTGCCATCTTGTTTATCTAAGTCAACGTTGCTAAGTACTAGATTGTTGCACGGGGTTGTGTCACTGCAGTCAAATTTAATGGCCTTAGCACTCATTGTAGTGCCACTAATGTTCTGGTACATCACCTCGCTTATCTCCACTGCTGATGTCTGCACCAAGAGTTCATAACACAATAAGATCATTGTTAGAGATAAAAGATAACTTTAACTTGTCATGTCATAATGTTACAATTAGTCTAATCTATGAAATTTAATTGTGTAATTTTGGCATATAAATAAAAAGCTTTGAGAGAGAAAACTGGTAGACTGTACCTGGTTCTGACAACTGGACGGTGAATCACAGTAAAATTGGTCTATGATAATGGGGTTGGACACATTTTCAACTCTCACATTCTGAAAACGCACCCCTCGAACATATCCAGAACCTCCCTATGAGACAGCAAAATAAGAGATAAACATCGGTGAGTCATTCTCAAATATATATTATTTTCCACAATTTCCAAATGCAGGTTAGAGATGGTTCTAGAATTTGAAATTACCAGCAGGGAAAATTTTCCTACTGCATATATTTGCATGCATCGTTTTGTACGCCATGTGTCAGACACAGTGACTTTCCTTTTCAGAATCCCTCACCAGTTACCAGATATTAAGGTCACATATGATAAAATTATCAATTGTTTTTTCCTTAAATCAGTTTCAGTCCCAAAGCAGTTAGGAGGCATTGCCATTTTTCTTTTTGCTGAGTGAAGACACTAACATTTGTTTGAGAGAATAAATTATATAAGTATTTTAAAAGTTATATAAACGATTATTTCTGATTAAATAAAAATATAAAACTATTTATCATATAATACTATTAATTTTGTTTATTTTGATATTACCTTGACAACCGATATATCTAAATTTGACTACATATGTGTCCTTAAAGTCAGATAAATTTCTGTCTAGGTTGATGGACGTATATACACATGTATTATTTTATGGAACTAACATACCATTTATAGTAATATTACTAAACTAATATTTGATAATTATCAGCTTTATTATATGGTTACATTACAGTAAAAGAAATTGTCTTGAAGGAAAAGTATGTAATATTTGGAAATCAAAATTGTATCACTAGTATTCAAAATATAACTTTAGCATTAAATGAAAATAAATTAAGTCCAAAAGGTTAATTACTTTGCAATTTTTATTCAAATTTTTAAATAATTATAATGGGCAATTAATTAATATCTACTTGAAAACAATGATACTATATAATAAAAAAATGTTTGACTGAAAATAAAAATATTGTTGAAAGATTAAAAGGGGTGCGTTCTCTCATATGGTTTTTGAGCTAAAAATGAATCTATTTAACTCGATTTACTTTTTCTTATAAGTCAAAAGTTTTGTAACTCAACTCGACCTATCACAGATTGACAATTAACTCATTTAAGGATGTTTTGTTCTTTTGATTTATTTTATATATTTGTTGAAAAAAAATCAAAATGAACTAACTCGATTCATTTCTTTTACAGCGATATAATGAAAATGTTTATCTATTTCACCACACATTATTATAAAAATAATAATTAAAAATTAAAGTGTCAACCTATATAACTTAATAAACAGATAATTTGGAAAGTATTTTGAACAATTTATCAAACCGTCAATCTACATAATAGTAAATAATTATAATAAAAGACTTATCAAAAATTAGTAAAAAAACTTATAAAGAATTGATGGTAGCAGGTTATACATCAACCCATCTTCAACTCAACTTTAACCCATCTATCTCAAGGATTAAGTGATCAACTTAATTCACATTTAATAAAACTGAATTTCTTTTGACCCGAACTAACTTATACCCGTGACGGTGAGTAGGGTTAATTCAAGGATTGTAATTTATATGTGAGATTTGAGACCTAAGAATGTTACTTACCTGCCAAGTCTTAATTCTGAGACCATTGGTAGTCTCCCTAAGAACTGCTGTATCCAAAATCACTTTCGTGACGATGCCAGTTGAGTTGTCTTTCCCAAGACTTCCAATGCTGAAAAACAAAGAAACAGTTAGAAAAAGGTATAAACTACCTTACTCGTAAAAGTGTTCCAGAAAAAGATACAATTTTTATTTTAACTTTGATTTGATCAAAGAAAGAAAAGGAAAAAAATTTAACGTAACAGATTGAAATAATGAAATCATCTTTTATGTTTCATGTAACTCACGCTTGTCCAAGAGACAAGGGAAAAGTGAACCAATAGATATAGAAAGTTCATTTGTTCATTAAAAGGTTATGACAGTTTTGTGGAGGAAAGTATGCAATAGGCACAAACAACCATACTAAATAAATTTTAATGTACCAGACAAAGAGTGCCGTGTAATTTTAAATTAAATGGGGGCATGAAGAATACATGATACCTGATTCCATGTCCTGGTCCACAATAAATTCTCTTCATTTTGATATTAGAGCTAGCATTGACAATTGATATGCAATCATCCCCTGAATATATTGCGTGCGATTATGATGAAAAGGCCAAAAAACAACTGGTCAGTATTCTTCATTTTTAATTTGTATATAAATGGCAGAAATCTAAGCACAAGAGTAAAGTTCACTTTTCATTTTTCTTTATTCTTTTTGTGTGTTTTTGAAATTCCTTTTCCAAGTTAGCTACTGTGTTTCTTTGTTTTAAAGTCTGTTAAGGGTAAACCATACTACTGTTTCTATTGTTCAGCAAAATGGAACTTTAAGCTGAGGAAGAAGAACAAGTTCAGAACCTGTTCCAATTTTACTGTCTTGGATTATGACATTTGTTGATTCACTAATATGAATTCCATCAGTGTTTGGACTGTCTCCAGGTGCTGACACTTTAACTCCATTAATTCTAACCGAATCACATCGTGATATGGTAAAATGCATCTGTTGGCTATTCTGGATTGTCAGTCCTTTCACCCTTATGGATGTACTTGTATCAATGGTAAATGCCTGCAATGACCCCCTCAATGTTAAACTACTTCATTATTTAATGAACTTGATTTCACATCTTGCAAAACCTTCTCTTTGAAAATAGAGTACAAGCAAGGTTAAGAAAGCGGTTCTTACTGTTGGTGCACCTTTGCAAGGCTGTGGAAAACATAGGAGGAAAATTAGAAAGTTATCATTAAGGTTTCATAAACTTATAAAATAACCAAGACCACGTTTTGCGAAAATTACATTTGACTTGTTCTTTTTGCAAGATGCTGCCCACCATTTACTTCCTGAGCCATCAATGATTCCAGAACCTTGGAAAATAGCTTTATCCAATTTGGAAAAATCAAGCCAAACCCGTGGCAGTTTTGGATCCCAGTTCTTAGGCTCATCTGGGGCAACCAATGTACCATCAATCTGGAAATGCAGATACTATGTCAATAATCACAGGACAATTGTTAAATCTATATATTTGTGTTTGATTACCTGGATGATGAGCTTGTCTGCACAAGGCCCTTTGAATCTTGTTGCATTGACTAGGTAACGGCGATCTTGAGGAATTAACAAAACAGATTTTGGTGTAGAGCATGCAACTCCCCATGCTTTTTGCAAAGCCTGATAATCATGAAAAGCAATGGACAAAACATTATTACAGAATGATTTGTCTGGTCTGCGATGATGCCTGACCTGATTGATTAGCTCAGCAAAACAATTTGTCTCTGTTCAACATTGTCAAATGAATGAAAGTGCCTCTTGAGCAAAACAGAAGAGTAAAAAAGAGATATGCATTTGCAAGCCCCTGGTATATAATACATATTTCAACAACAATAATGCAAGAAGTTACCTCAGTATCATCAGATTCTCCATCACCAGCAGCACCAAAGCTATCAATATTAACAAGAACTTTACCACCATGCTCGCTTCTCCATGAAGGGATGTCAGAAAGTTCTTCTACCTCAGGTTCTTCCTCTATGTCAAAGGACTCCAAGCTTTTAAGTTCTTCAAGCATGCCAATGCTGTCACACATCATGCTTCCTGCAACTCCATGAGCTGCAATGAGCAAAGCGAGTAAAGAAACAAGGAAAAATTTGTCCATGTTTTGCTCCTATTGGTTGTATAGCAAGGATTGGTTGATTTGATTAATGCGAATGAATATTTGGTTATAATTTATACGCGTAGATTAGCTCTGAAAAATGAAGGATTTGGAGAGGCTTTATGGCTTGGCTTGAAAGTGGATGAACGTGCAACATTTTCTACATGCCCACACTTAAAGTACAAGGAAAAATATTTTTGTAGTATTTTGCTTTACTCATCAACCAATTACAAAAGTCACAAGTAATATTCACCGTTGCACTATCCCACTTTGCCGCCCTGAAAGAGAAGTGAATGACAATATAATCTAAGATTCTATTTTGCATATTCCACTGTGTCTCAAATTGCACTAGTATAAAGGCATAATAACATGCGGTACACAAAAGGGGGAAAATATTTTTCTATTTTTGGAAGCTGCCAGTTAGTTACACTAAACATGGGAACCCAAATTCCGACCCTCATTTATTTGGCATGCTCACACCAAGAACTCCTCCCAAAGGAAACCTTTCCCTTAGATTGTAGGATTGCCCAAATAGACAAGACCTTACTATCTCAGGAAACATCTCCATCAGCTCAGCAAATTGACATGATTTTGTCTTATCGTGTGTGAATAATGTGTCAAATGCTTCATCAATTCAGGAACGCTATTTTCCCGTCACTGTCTTATCTCAATTAAACTATGACCAATCTCCCTAGTCATCTTCCTTGCTAGAGCAACTTCTCTGATTTTCCTTGCCTCGTCAAATTTCCCTATTTCAGCATAAAAATTAGAAGCCTGCAACCACACTGCAGGGTCATCTGGATCTAGCTCAAGTAAGACTTCTGCCGCTCTTGTTCCAACCTCTTCATTCTTGTGGACCCTGCAACTTCTAAGCAAAGAGCTCCACATAAAGCAGTCTCTTTTTCCTGGTGCCTGTAGAAGCAACTCTTCAGCTTCATAGAGAAGTCCTGCGCGGCATAAAAGATCCACCATGCATGAAAAATGGCGGCGATCTGGATCGAGCCCATGTAGAGATTTCATCGACTCGAAAACTACCCTTCCTTCCTCAACTAGTCCTGTGTGGTTACAACCACTTAGAGCACATAAGAAGGTAACCTTATCTGGCTTTAGTCCCCTCTTAATCATAGCCTGAAGCACTGCAATTCCCTCCTTTCCCATTCCATTTCGAGCATACGCATTGATCATGGATGTGAAGCAAATAGCACTTGGAGAAGGAAGACTCTCGAAAATTCGATGAGAAAGATCCACATGCCCGCATCTTGAGTATGCATCCATGAGGGAACAGGCAACTGCAGCATCTCCTCCAAGTCCAGATTTTAATGCATAACAATGCAGTGACTGGAAACTTGTAAAACTTGATAAAGCAGACACTGACAATGCCTTCAGCGTGGTTGATATGGTTACTTCATCCGGCACAAGACCCTCATCGACCATTAAACGAAGCAATTCAACCATGTCCTCAACGGCTTCACAATGAGACAAAGAGGTCATCAATGAGTTGAAACACTCCAAAGTTCTCTTGGGAAGGCATTCAAATACAGCCACAGAACCCTCAATGTCTCTGCACTTTCCATACATATCAATCAAAGCAGACTGAACATGCACACTCCCTTCATCAAAACCCATCTTCATTACAAGACAATGTACCTGCTTTCCAAAACAAAGCTCTCCACTTCTACTGCATAAATTCAAAAAACCCACCAACGAACGAATTGATGGCCTTCGCCCCCACAACTGCATGACACTAAACACCTCCAAAGCCTCACACAACAAACTGTTTTCAGCATAAACATAAACCAACGAGTTCCACGAAATAACATTCTCATTTTCTATGGCTTCAAAACACTTCCTTGCACCAACCAAACACCCACACGCAGAGTAAAAATCCACCAAAGCATTGGCAACAAAAACGTTCGATTCCACCACACCCACCTTCCAAACGCACCCATGAATCGTCTTTCCTTCATGCAACCGTCTCTGATTACCACACTCCCAAAGCAAATAACAAAACGTAACCCCATTTGGCTCCTCACCTTCAAAACGCATCCGAGAGTAAAACCCCAATAAGTCTTCCAATTTCACACTAACCAGCTCACACAACCCACGCAGCATCACATTCCAGACAGCTAAATTTCGTTCCGGCAACTCATCAAACAATTCCAGTGCCACCCCGCTTAGCCCCATACGCGTGTAAAACCCAACAAGTGCACCACCAACGAACACGTTGCATGAAAATCCGAGCTTGACCACCCTGCAATGCACCTGAACACCCTCTCTGAAAAAAGCGGCCTTGGTGCAAACCGCTACAACAGAGGAGAACGTGGTCGAGCTTTCTCCTATTCCAAGCGAACCCATTTGGGCGTAGAAACGAAGAGCGTGTTCTGGTTGCTCGCGGAACCCGGAAATTATCAAGTTGTAGGTGACAGTGTCACGCAATGGCATGTTGTGGAACAGTGAGAATGCAGCGTTGGTGTCCCTGCCTTTTATGAGAGCGTGGAGTTCGCGGTTCTTTAAGTAGACATAATCAGTGGGAAGAAACGTGTGTGGAATAGTTGTTATGGGTCTGAGGAAGGAGAGGAACTGAGGCTTTTTCATCCAACACTGACACCACGCTTTAGTCAACATTGGGACTAAGAGAATTGGAAAATTTTGTGAAGGAAAACGAACACGAACACGACCATGAGTAACTCACAACATGCACTCTGCAATGGGAAGATTCTAGTTTTTTTATTTGAAAACTTCACCAGCAACCACATCATCAAAACAAACATGGTAAATCCTTTTAATAATAACTCGTTAAATTAAAACAAGTCAATTTTACTTCAAACACCTCTGTCAACTTATCTCGGATTACTCCATTTCATGGAGTGTTGAGTGGATACAATTTTTAAAATGATTATAACTTATAAATCTATTATATATCTAACTTAAAGTAAATTTTTTAAACTCTTATATCAAATCATTCCAATTAAAAATTGGAATTAATTTTATTTTAATAATTAAAATTTAAATAAAATAGCTATTTTAAAATTATATTTTTGTCTTTAAATTTTGATCAATATATTTTCTATCCATCTTGAATGATCTCAGAATCAAATTGACTCTTGATAATTATAGAAGAATCAACTCATCTTAAAGAAAAACAAAACACGCATTAAAGATTTAAGTGTAAAGTTATTATAATTTTTAAATTTTAATGTTTGGAAAAAAAATTATGTTTTATTGTTAACTTATTTATAAATCTGATTCCTCCAACATTGACAAAAAAAAGTTAATATTTTCATGAAATTGAAATTAAATTATTAATTTGTTTTACATATTTTAATTTAATTTGTATATTTAAATCAATTTTATAAAATAAATATTTTTTTACAATAAGTCCATTTTTTTTCATATGAAAAGTTTGCTGTGTTTTTATTCTCATTTATTTCATTAATATATGTCTTTTTGTCAATGATAGATTGGTAGAAATTAAATAACAAATTTTTTATGAGAATTTTTCTTAAAGATTTTGTTGATATGCTAAAGTTGAATACAGGACCTTAATCAATACAACTTCAATATGTTTATATATTCGTTTAATATGAAATAAAAATACTAATATTTCACCTTATTATTACACTAACATGACATTTTACATTTTTTTCTCAGACAAAAGTGTTAATGGGATATTTTAGTACATGCTTAATATTTCAAGTCAATGTCAAAATATAGGCAGAACAATAGACAAACGACAAGCATGTAAGTATTTTTTTCATAATAATGTACTCCAATTCATTATGTATAAATAAATTTTCATAATAAAAGTATATTTATGATGGATTGATAATATAAAAGCCTTTACATCAATAACAATGCTTATTAAAATGTTAATTATATAATAATCAACACCTTTCTAGTAAAAAAAAATTCAATATCAACTTAAAAAATTTTCATGTGATCAATGTAAATACAGAAAAGTGATAATCATTTACCATGCTTGGAAGATAAATCAGTGAAGTATGTTATAACTTTACCACCAACCTAAGCCTTTGTATGGCATTCACATTCTAAAAGACATGCTAACCCACTCCTTACGCTTCCTTCCAATAGAGAACCACATTGAACAAATGGTGGTGTGTGAAACTTATTTACAGAGCATTTAGAATTAACGGTGATCCAGATTTTTCTGAAATTTTCAGCAAATTGTTCATGATTTTGTTTATGAATGGAAAAAACATGGTATCTTTCTCATGGTACCAAAAAATATAAGAAACATGATTAACTAGTATTTTTACGCGTGCAACGCACGGGATATCGAATTTTGAAATTAAAAATTATAGTATATTTATTAAATTAATTTGAAATTATAAAAGTATAATTAAATTTAATATAAATTTTATTTTATAAAATTCAATAATAATATTTTAATTGATTTTATAATAAAAATGTATTTAAGTTATTTATATATATTTTTAATAAAATGTATTATATATAACTATTTTAAATAATATATTAAGATTTAGATAATTAAAATTAAGAAATCAAATTTAATTTTGAATGAAATATTGAGTAAAAATGTAGAAAAATATAATAGTTGTTTCTTTAATAATAAAAATGATGAACGATATAGAAATTGTTGAGTAGACTTAATAAAGATACAAACATTAGACGATACAAAAGATGTGAAGAGTAAACGATATAAAGCTACAAATGATAGATCGTGCATATAAATGTAATGTTCTATTGGAGTCCTGTTTTTACAATTTTTTTGGATTTTGAATTTCAAATTTTAACTTTGCTCCCATATTTCATAGCTTTTAAAATTTAGAATTTAAATTCAAACTTTATTATTATATATTTTGAATTTCAAATTTGACAATATATATCCTAATTTAGAAAAAAAAAATATTGAAATCGAGATTATTAGTGATTTTTATATCTTTAAAAATTTTAATAATGTATAATTTTAACTTGTAATGATATACCGATATCTATGTTATAAAAATTATTTTTTAAATTATTGTTTAAGTTTGTGTAAAATGTCAAAAAATATGTGAAAAATATTTAAAACTATTTAAAAATTCATATTTAAATTTTACAATTATTTATTTATTATTTTACACCATATTTTAATTATTTTTACTATTATTATTATATTAGGACTAATATGTTAATATATTATTATATTATTAAGAAC
>Ga0214545_1011111_pt1 | contig 12600 bp, 6 predicted proteins | sample CNSS4metaG_FD_160064 | JGI IMG/M metagenome (GOLD analysis project Ga0214545, IMG submission 160064) | Root nodule microbial communities from cowpea collected in UCLA plant growth center, Los Angeles, California, USA - CNSS4 | ecosystem: Host-associated > Plants > Roots > Nodule | place: USA... | reverse complement strand
TTTATAATAAAAAAAAAAAAAAAAAAAATAAAAATTTTTTTTTAAATTAAAAAAAAAATAAAAAATAAATTTATTTTTTTTTTTTTTTTTTTTTTTTTTTTTTTTTTTTTTTTGTGTCACTGCATTGGTATTCATTTTAAAATTCATATACTTGGATAAGCTTGGTTAGTCTTCTAGGAGTTGTTCAGTTTAATAAACTTATCTCCGAAAATTCTGTAAAAACATATGTATCAGTATAGATTAAGATGAGTTTGTTTAATTTTCAGTAGAAAACAGTACAAAAATTAGCTAACTAACAAGTGTTTGCTCTCTTCATATACTAATCTGAACTCTAAGAACTTCCGTTTCATTCTAAGATTAGAATTGTGAGTTTCCATATATATGATATTAAAAGTTATCAAATAAAACTCTAAACAGCACGGTTTTCATATGGATGATATGAGTATTTTATGACTCTGAAAGAAAACTTCTTTCAACATGAAGCGTAACAGGGATTGTCGTGTGATGTTCACCTGGTACCTGTGCTGCAGTTTTCAGGGCTTTGTTTCTGCATTTGTCACAGTCCATTTTCAGCTTGATAACTATTTTTTGCTGTATTTATTACACGTGTTATTGTGTAAAAGTTCTTGAGGAATCATCAAAAAAAAAAGAAAAGAAAAGGACAGAAAAGCAAAACTAAAACCATTGGTTCATACCTTCATGTTTGCTAAATTGAATGAAAAAGGCAACTTCTCGCTCTTGTAATCGGAAACAAAAATCAAAGGGGTGTGTCTTGGTGTTTGTCTTGTGCTTTGGAACTGAGCGATACAATGGTTTATATAATAGAAATAATAATAATATGAGGAAGAGATTATAAAATAAGTTTTTCAACGAAAAAAAATTACAGAATATGCAAGTCTTCATTGACTTGAATGAATTGGCTGGCTGGCTGAGAAGGACATGTTAGCTACTTGTTAGGCTTGGAATTGGTCCACCAAAACTCACATGCATATTCCTCAACATGATTTTATTTTTATGTCTAATAATCAACTTATGTTCTTCAATGTTCAAGTTTGACTTCATATATACGTCGTTAATTAGTTGCTTTTATATGGTTGAAATTATTTATAGATATTTAACTTAATGTAACTTTTTTTACACGTTAAAGTTTAGAGCTAAAAGATTCTGCATCATATAGTTAACTCTTTTGATTCAGACTTTTTGTTTATGGTCAAAGTGCTATCTTGTGGTTTATACATTCACTGGAAGATAAATCAGTGAAATTTTTGTATATATATATATATATACTATCCCAACACTTCTTGAGTTGCCCACCTGATCTCAAATGTTCACCTCTTAACTTGTCGACTTAGATCTATCAAATCAATGTTCGGTCCACGGTTTGGGAGGGACAGTGAAGAACAGTGAGAAGAACAACACCAAGGTTGTTACACCATATTAAAGGTGATTTGATTGGCTATCTTTAAAACTCAGTGGAAACAGATTTTATTTCAGAAATTATGGGAGTCATGACTCTAAATTCAGCTATAATACTTTATCTACACAATGAACGTAGACAATGCACATGCAGTGAATTTCACATTGAAGATGTCCAATTTGCATCACAATAACATTTGATGTTGTTTCATGGATAAAATATTAAACCAAGAATTATTGTTTCATTCATGGATATGAACAATAATGGTGGATTTAAATAGTGACGGATTTTCACAAACTACTTTGGAAAATTTTGGAAACGTTAAAACTTTTATATATATATATATATATATATATATAATTATTGTCGGTAGTGTAATAAAAGTACACATTAAAATCTTTTTGGATATTGCTTCTTAATAAATAATAGTTTTGAGATTGTATTCCATATATTTATTCCATTTTAAATAATTGGATATTCCATATATTTATTCCATTTTAAATAAGATTTTTCAATTTCATCTCTTTGTGATTCATTAGATCTTTTTATATCTGAAGAATTAATATGAAATTTCTCGTATGTTGTTATTTAAAGGGTTAAGTATGTTTTTAGTCCCTGGACTTTAACCCAAAATTGGAATTCGTCTCTGGCCAAAACTTTGATAAATTTTGGTCCCTAAACTTTAAAAATGAATGAATGTAGTCCTTTTAACCCAATTTTGTTAACTTTTTTCTTAGGTTTTGAATGCATTTCTCAATAAATATTAAGCCGAGAATGTGTCAAATGGCGTAAACAATTCCAATATTAACATGAAACACATTCGACATGTTAAAAAAATCAACGTAATTGGGTTAAAAGAACTATATTTATTCATTTTTAAACTTTAAGGACCAAAATTTATCAAAATTTCGATCAGGGACGAATTCCAATTTTTGGCTAAAGTTCAGGGACTAAAAGCATACTTAACCCTTATTTAAATCTTAAGATACTCCTCTTATTAAACAATTGAATCATCAGTATATCATGTTTTAAAATATGTAAAGTTAAATTTGTGTTATTTTCATTTTCACAAGTAACTTTTCTTTTATTATTGTTAAAAATTAAATTTATTCTTTATTCTTCGTTAATATTAATATACCTATTTAAAAAATTAAAATATAAAAAATAAACCATCACAACTAAAAGCAGATTATGGAAAAGAACATATTGCCGTTAACTTTTCCTCTTATTTATAGAAAAGACTCAGGAGAAAAAAAAAACAAATTGTGTATATTACTAACCTATGATGCACCGATACTTCAACTTGAGTCATGTATCCGTATTTGACATGTATCGCATTCGATACTTTAGGATACTTTAACGATATTTATTAATGAAGTATTTAATTTATAAAATAGTAATACACTACAATAAAATCTTTGAATAGTGATCAATTTTAGTGACAAAAAATAATTAGTCACTATGTAGTAACCAAATTGACGACTAAAATAGTTCCAAAAAAATATAATTAGTCTCTAAATTGATAATTAAAATAGTTTCAATGATGAATTGATTTTTAAATTGATCACTAAAATTAACTAGAAGGTTTTGACTACTAAAATAATTGGTTTCTAATTAAAATATTTGGATTCACACATTAACAATCATATATTTATTATGTTTTGTAAAAATTATTGTACATTTTTCCTTATTTATATATCATGTATTTATCACGTATCGTATTATATTATTTTAAAAATAAACATATCGACGTATTGGATACATGTTGTATCCAATACACATATCGTATATGTGCGTCATAGTAACAAATGAGAAAGACTGATAAGTTTTTGAATAAGAATCTCAAAATAAGGTTTGAAGAGCCCACTGGTTTATTATATTATGATATGTAGAATACCCACACTAATACCATTCCTGTGAGTACGAGCAAGCAGATTTACAATTGTGGACGGAAATGTAACGCGGATACAGAATATATATATATATATATATATATATATATATATATATATATATATATATATATATATATATATATTTATTGTGGTTTCTCTGCTTGAGAATGACATGTTAGCTACTCTGTTAGGTTTCGAATTTCTCCACCAAAAAAACACATTCAAATAACCTACGCCAGACATTATTTTTTTCTTTTTTGTCTAATCCAATATCTATATCTTTTTAATCTCATGATGAAGTTTGTCTTAACTGCTTTCCAATCGTTGATATTATTTATCCATCTTTAATTTATAATAAAATGTGTTTATATCTTGACCCCGGAGTAAGCAGGTCCACTATGGTCGAAGGAGATGTGATATATAATATATATTGTATTTGGCTTGTTATGTTTGTTTTTGAGATTAATATGGAAGAGAATCGATAGTAATAATAAGCCATAAAAACAATTCATATAAAAGATTTCAACATCTTGTTCACATATAAAACTTTCAATTCATAATTAAATTCTTAACAACCGATATAACATATGAATTCTAATCGGTGAGTAACACAAACAACTTAAATAAAGAAAGGGATGGACTAAAATAGTTTATTGAAAAAATGTTATATTCACGAATTAATGTGTTTTTATGTTCTTGATTTTTAGTCATTTAGAGGTCAATAGCGTGATTAGTTTATGAATCATCTACTTTTCTTAATTAATAGTAAAATATTATTTTAGCACATTTAGTTGGGTTTAGAAGTTGTCATTAATACAAGAACAAATTTATTCTAGTCTCTAAGGACATATCATGAGTTTGGTTTTTCTGCTGAATTTTTTTTGAATTGTCTTCTACTAAATACTAAAAATACATTGTTTTAGTATTTTAAATATAATTTTAAAATTTTAAAATTAATGGTCATCAGTGTATTTTGAAGACACAATTAAAAAAAAAAAAAAAACTAGTAAAAGATCCAAACTCACATTCCACCTCTCTTTTTTCATTAAAGTGATATTTTTGAACCAAGATACACAATTTGCCTGAGGAGTAGTTAAAAACTTAGATATATGCACAATATTCAATTATTATATTAAAAGGTTGGTGAGTTTTAAGAATAAGAAGTGTTCACACATATAGAAAGATCCTATTTAGTACGACTTGGCAACAATTTTATTCTGGTTCTTACTGCTGTCAAAACTAATATGCATTATGATTGTGGGAATACCAAATCAGTAGTTCTGGTTCTGGTTGCTTTCAAAACCAATATGCATTATGGTGGTTAGAATACCAAATCTTATTATGCTACTTTTATACATTATAGCAGAAGCAATAAATATTTTTACTTAATTAATTATTTTGAGTAATTATTTTCTTATTTTAGTTATAATATCTCTTTTCGATGTTAATTTTCAAATAATAAAAATTTAACAAAAATAAAGTATTATTTTCTTTATTCGAAAAGTAAATTAAAATATGAAAGACATTGGCCACATGAAAAGGAAGATATTTATAATTTCTTTTAAATTTGATATTTGTTTATATGTTCTTTCCCTTTTTCTTTTCTTTTTTTATCAAAATGAAAATTTTACTGACAATGAAAATTAAAAAAATATATAAAAGAGAGTTTTTGTAAGGTGTGAATAAATAAATTTGTAGACCAAATTTCAATAAATAAATTTTTAGATCAAATTTCAATCTCTAATTAAACACAATTGAAGGAAAGCTTCGAAATTTACCATAAGAGCTCCAAGAGAGAACTCTTAACGAGTTTATTCCGAAACAGGGCAAGCGAGATATCTAAAGGGGTCAGAGGTGGGGCTGAAATAGTAATTCACAATTTTTAACTAGTGAACTTAGATAACAGAACCCAAATGAAAGCATATTCAACCCAAAATTTAGGCCCAACATGTAGCAGCCCAAGTCTACTAAACATTAAAGATAAAGAAAAAGACAGAATTTTAATTTACTAAATAAATAAATAAAAATAAAAAAGCGCCACATTTTGAAACAAACTACAAAGGCTAAGATGGCAAAAACAATCGAATTACATATTTATGTGAATATCTAATTAAGTCAGAAAACTGATTTGATTTAATTTAATTTTTAAAAGTCATTATGTTAACAAGCTTAGTGTGTTTGATCATGACTACACCTTTTAGTTGATAACTACAATTTCCACTGTTTTTTTTAGAATGATCAAAGATAAGAGATTAATTAATCTTTAAAATAATGTTAAGTAAACTTACAGAAAAAACTAATTTTATGTTTTTATGAACATAATAATTAATTATGTTAAGATATAACTAATTATTTCAAATTGGACCGGATCTGAATTTAACTTATACCGTATATAATCCATTTTTTCAAATAATAATTGAATATGTTAATTAAAATTTATTTATTAATTTATTGAATAATCAATTATGTCAATTAGTCGAAAATAACTATCAATAGTCTGATTATTATAGGGTCACAGTGAATAATTATTTGTGTTGTTTCAAAATGTTATTACAGGTTATATGAACAAGATTATACGTGATTATAATTAAATATAATTGATTATCTTAGTAAATAACTACAATATTTTTCAAACTTATTTTAAAAGGTAAGCATTCTAACCGAACTTTCTCTATTTTATACTTAGAAAAGATAAGTTGCTTTTTCTGATAAAAAGAACTCTCGAAGATTTATCTTTGGCATTTGGATAAATAATCATTGTTTAAAATCATCATCAAATAATGTTGCAAGTGTTGTAGTTTTCCTGTTGTAACTCTTTTGAGGAATATTTGTCATTCCAGTTAATACTTTCTCTTATTTCTGTATTTTCTTTTCTCTGTTATATCACCTTACTATGGTATAGTTATAAGTATTTGAATATTTTTTAAGAAAATTATAAATTTTCTTATATTAGTTATACAAATAATCTTACAATTAAATATTTTAAAAATATAGAGAAATATTTCGGCTAAATTATTTTGGATCAAATTGGATGTAGATTTTTCTTGAATTACTAATTTTACCCTCTTCATTAAAAAAATTTAAGAAATTAAATTTTTATGAAAAAAGGTCATTCCTACAACTAATTCACCCTCTCGGTTGTGATTTAAGCAATATTATTTTTACCCTCTAAAGTTATATTATGTATCCTGAAATGGTTAGTGATTTATATTTAAACTCTTCCCAAATATTGTAAAATAAATAAAACTAATGCATATATTTTTCTGTTGGGTTATTTTTCTCAAATGAGTTTATGTATATAGTTATTATCAAGATTAGGGTTATGAATTTTTATTTTTATATAATATTTAGTTTTGTCTATCATATCGATATGAAATTTAACTTACATTTGGACTATTTCTCACATTTTTAACTTTTATAAATTTTCAATCGTTTTCCAAAAGTCAAATTAAGTTTAATTTCTTTTAGTGATTAATATATAATAGTATTGAAATTATGTATCTATATAATATAATAGTATTGAAATTATGTATCTAATCCTAGAATTTCTTAGTGGTTTATATTTAAACTCGTCCCTAAAAAATTTAAAATAAATAAAAATAATGCATACTTTGCTTAAAAAGGGAAGTTTGATCGACATTGTTTAAATTACAAAAGAACAATATATTTTCAAGATAACTCATGATGAAATCATATAAAACAACAACTATTTTTAAAATAAGTTAATTCAACACCAAATTATAGTTGATAACTTCGCTTTCTTCACATCATCAACAAACATTTTTTTTTTTTCAGTAGTTTCCATCTGTACAACAAGGAAGTAACACATACCATTTCACTTCTTTCAAGTTTTAGACAGCACACACAATTTAACCATGGAACACACTCATAAATCTGCAACATCATTTCTTCTCTTCAACCTTAATCTACCACCACCAACCAAGAACAAGAAAACATAATAAAAAAAGATATATTAGCTCAACTAATAAGAACATGAACCTTTTTTCTTTTTCTATGATAATAGACGAAGATGGATTATATTAACCAAGTAATATATATATATTCTGACTGCTAGGCAAAAATTAATTTTTGAGAAACTGAAAATTATTTGAAAAACTTACTTGGTGTTCTTGTGCATCTTGTGCATACACATCAACTCCAAGAAGGAAAGAGAAAAAACTCATAATCTGCATAACACATTTTCTACACAAGTGCTTCCATTAAGTTCTTGCATGGAAGCTTCAGAAGCTCAAGTTGGATGGAGCTAGCAAGAGCTGAACATCGTCGTCACGGATCTTGTTGAGGAAGCAGATTTCGGCATTGTTCAAATGCGCAACATGTTCTGCCAAACTAAGCATGTGCTTCACATAACCATCTCTCAACCTTTTCCACATATTTATGGATAACCTACTAATCTTTGGTTGATGAAGTTTAGGTATGACTTCAACCATCTTCACCTTTGGCCTTAACATACCAACATTATTCATCTCACCACTGTCACTTACCTCTGTGATGCTATCAAGCTTATGGTATCTTCCTTTTGTTCTGCACTTCTTCGTCCTTCCACACACAGGAACAAAATCAACTATCTCCATCTTCTACAGCTTCCTGTGCTGTGTCCAAGAGAGAGACAGAGAGAGAGAGAATGGACAAGAGCCTCGGAGAAACAAAAAGGTTATTGATGCAAAATATGCATTATATATTGCATAAACCAAAGGTAAAAAGGTATAACAGATGGGAGAACATTATTTTTTTTCTTTCTTAAATATACAAGAATTTTGGAGAATATCTATTCGTGTTATAAAAGTAATTTTCACTCAAGTGAGGTAGGAATCATGGTCATTGCCCAATATTTTGAAAACCAGATTAAATATATAGTTTATGTTGTTTGACTTTGATGTATTATCTTAACTCATTAATTAACTCATTATCCACTTGTTAACTTGATATTACAACAATAATAATAAGTTAAGTTTACCCTAGTAAAATGTATTGTTTATTGAAATTTATTATTTCATCCGTCATTTATTAGATTATTCATTAATATTTAGTCACACGTTAGATATGTATATATCTTAGTATGTACCTCAATATGAACGAGTGTGTTGGAAGTCTTACGTTTACTAAAAATAAAATTAATTTATATTTTATGTGTAAGGATAAACCTCATTTTATGTTGGAAGTTTTATAATATATAATAGAGATAAGGTAATTTTATAATATATAAGTGGGAGTGTAAACATCAATTTTACAAGTTAATTTTATAGAATTGAATTAAACTTAAAACTCACTTTTCTTAACATGGTATATCAAAAACATTATTTCAAAAGTCTATCATAATAAAATTTTTTAGACATTTTGTTCTACTTTCTAACGGACTACCCAATTCTAAATTCACACACAAGATATAAATAACCTTATTTACAGTATAATCTTGTAAGATGGAATTAGGTTTAAGTTTCTCTTGTCTTCACATATGTTACAAAAAAGGGTTAATATTTTTCAATTGTGAAGGTCGGTGCAGTGAAGAGCTGAAGTTACTGAGAGGGATGGAGACATGGAAAAGTAAGAAGGATGGACCACAAGGGAACATTGATGTTTCAAGTTTGTGGTGAAGTACATAGAAACATGTGTAAGTGTAAGAACCTTCTGGCAAAGCAAGAAGAGATGATTGGCTTTAATTAATGATCATGAACTGCATTGCACCCTCTTCCAAAGGACTCTCTCTGTCTAATTCAATTCAAATTTAAAGCCACCTAACACCAGGAGGTGGTGGTTGGCTTCCCTTCACAAAATAATTACTACTACTTCTATATTTTTATCTAATTTTCATCCATTTATTATGCATGGTTAATGTTTCGTTTTAGTAGGTTTCTTGCACCATACATTTTTTACATTTTTAGTCTTTTCCTTTTTTAGTTTTTATATTGCTCTCTTGTTTATGCATCCCACAATCTGTCATTTTCACATATATTTGGAGAGTTTATGATTTTTTTATATGTGACATTATTTGAAGGATTTAAATAGTAAAACTTCATAACAATTTTAAAGAAAGTAGCTAATATTTTAGTTAATGAAATAGAGTGCTTATGGTTTTATTTGATAAAACCAAGTAATAAGTTAGAGTGCTCAAGATTTCTTTGCACCGTATATAACACTTAATTTGTATTTGATGTTAAGAATGATATCGGAATACAACAAATCAAAAGAAAGTCTAAAATTGTCCCGAGAAAACTAACGATCCAATCTTTTTGTCTTAAATATACACACAAGTAAAAAATAATTGTTAATTTCGACAAATCTCATATTGAAAACAACGAGCCTATATAACTTATTTATTTTAAATTTATAAAGTTGTTTGTATTAAACAATCTAATAAGAAAAACGATAAAAAAATTATAATAAATAATGAGTCAAAAGACAATTATATAAAATATGACATTATCTTTAATTTTAAATTTTAAAATAATAGTTTTTTAGCCATGTATGCTGATATGTTATTCAATTTGGGGATTTTTATAAGGTTTTAAAAAAGGATAAATTAATTTATCCATAGTGAATAACTAATCACATTAGAGATTAATTATGGATTATAATATTATTTTTTGAATTAATTGAGAGAAGACACAATAATAAAATAGCAGTTCGAATAGCCAGATCGACAACATTTCTTATCAAGTTAAAAAAAAGAAAGAATTCTGATTAATATGCTTGAAAATTCAATTATCTAATTGTACTTCTGAACTTTATTCCTACAAGTAAGTTTTTAAACATTTGGCATTAATAATATTTCTCCTAAAAGAATCCTATGAATTTTTTTTCTATTCATGTGAACATTGAGAAAATTCAACATAACTAAGAAAAAACATATAAATGGAGGAATATTTTGTTATTTTAAGTCTAAATTTTGTACAATAAATTATAAAAAATACCACCATAAGATTTTTTTTTCTTCTACAGAATAGTATAACACTAAAAAAAATTGAAATTACCGATAAAATTTTACCGAGTATTCTTAAAAAAAATGCTAATGTTGCAAACTTATAACAAATAGGTTTTTTATAATAATAAGAAGTAATTTTTCTTACAAACTTCTAAATTTATAATCAACAGAAAAAGAAGCTAATATTATTTCAGTCGTTGTGATAAAGAAGATCACCTTCTTCATTTTCCAAGAAAAATTAATGTTCATAACTTTCTAAAATTAAAGCATGTAAACTAACTATATTGACTCGCATTATCGTATCCATGTGAACCTTACCAAACTAACAGTCAATTTATCAATTTTTGCCTCTTTTTTTTTGTACTATTCCCTTCAAATTATTAATTCATTCCATCAAGGTTTGATCAACCACTTCTATAATTCAAAGATGCTATTTATTTCAAAATAACAAATAATGTAATGGATATTATTATCATATACAATATATGCATGTATATAATAAATATATTTCAATATATATAAAATCTCAGTTTTTTTTTTCAGGTACAATGATAATAATTTAATTTGAATAATCCAAACCCTCATTCAAAAACTCTCATGTTATGTGCACTCGAACATAACTACAAACCTTTTTCATGGATTTTCATTCATCCAATCATATATGAGTAAAATCAAATTAAACAACTTTGTGATTTGAGTTAAAGATTCCTCTGTTGTATAATTAATTAAACTTTATTGATATTAATTGGGAGTGTCCCATTTACCTATTTTGAGGTAACAATTTTCCTTCAAAGATTGAACATTGTTTGGGAAGTTTTGGTTGTCCAACTTTGTCAAAATTCACACTCTTCAATTGAGTTGTTGTCCAACTTCTTATCTATTATTTGCTTCCTCATCAATAGTTAGTTGTTTTCTCTTTAACTTTGAAAAATAATTAAAAATGTATATATTATTAGCTTGAAGAAAAAAAGTGGTTAGGAAACATGTTCTTCCTTACTTCCAACATTCCTCTTATATATATTCATTGGTGTCACATATAATTTAATAAAATCCTTTTTTATTTTTTCAGGGTTCTATATATCACAATCAAACTAATCGGCATCATGACATTTTACTTTTTATTGCACTAGCTGATGTTAACTCAGTCTATTATTAAAATATGAAAAAAATATCATAAAATAAATAAATAAATTATTTTTACTGGTTATTAAGAAATATTTTAAAAATTATTGATTATAAAATTGATTTTAATTTTTAAAAATTTATAATAAAATATATTAGTAACATTATGTTGGATTGAATGCTTAGTACTAGGTCATAAGCTATAGATATTATTTTGGTTATGATATTATTTAACATTATTGGATTGAACGCTAACTACTAAGTCACAAGCTATAGACATTATTTTAGTTTTGATATCAATTATTGGACAAAATGCTTATTAATAAGTCAAAAACTATAATCATTAGCCTGGATACAATTCTTTCTATTTAAGAGCATGATAACCCAAACATCATTACTATAGAACAATTAATGTGCCTTGCAACGCATTTTATATTATACTCTTATGTTAAAAAAGTTCAATTTTATTAAGCTACAATAATCATTTTCATTAGAATTATTATAGACTTTGAATTTCATAGGTCCAAAATAATTGGACTGATTTAAGTTATTAACTGAAGGAATTTCTTTTTGCACCCCATATTCTTTTCTTGTATTTTTTAAAGTTCTAATTATATCCCTATTGTAATTATAATTTCAGATTACATAAGTCATATTACATAATTCATACATATTTTGGATTGTATAATTCGTAATGTAAAAATTGGATTCTAAATTACATTCTAAATTATATAATTTGTAATGTAAAATTACATTCCAAATTATATAATTCAAAATGTATTTTTGTATTATGAATTGTATAATTCGTTGTAAATTTATATTTTGCATTGTACAACCCGTAATGTAATTTTACATTACGAATTATACAATTCAAAATGCACACAAATATGAAATATGAAATTTATCTTCTATGTCTTTTATCTTCTTTCTTACACATCATATTTATTGTGATATTTTTATGTGTGAATGTTTTCTAGGGTAGAGATAGAAAAAGACGAAGTGGAGTTAAAGATAAAGGTGGAAAAAGATGGAGTGGAGTTGGAGGTGGAAAAGAAGATGGGGGTGGAGTTGGAGGTATGAAGGTGTTGTGGAGGAGGAGAGAAGGAGAGGTCAAATTTGACTCTTTATCTTATTCATGGGAATGCAGTAAGAAAACATGGTTTTGCAGGGAAAAATTCCCTTAACTGAAAAGGTCCAATTTAGCCAAAAAAGTATACAAGTCA
>Ga0214545_1011103_pt1 | contig 12607 bp, 5 predicted proteins | sample CNSS4metaG_FD_160064 | JGI IMG/M metagenome (GOLD analysis project Ga0214545, IMG submission 160064) | Root nodule microbial communities from cowpea collected in UCLA plant growth center, Los Angeles, California, USA - CNSS4 | ecosystem: Host-associated > Plants > Roots > Nodule | place: USA... | reverse complement strand
AATTACTTCCATATACTGTGGAGGTATTGATGTGTCTCTAAGACTGGTTATGGACCAACATGGAAGGTAATGAAATTAACACTTTTACTTAGATATTTTAATTAAGTGATTGTTAGAAATTTTTACTCAACTTCTTATGTTTTAAGGCTTTTCTAGATTAAAATTGGACAACATGAAACTTTATACAATGTTGCAAGAGGTGGACATTGATGAAATTAGTAATTTCTTTAATATTTTATTCAAAAATAAACTACGATATAAATTGGTAGTGATTTTTATTTGTTTGTTTTTCAAGAATCAATCGGAGAAAGGAGACTTGTTGATCTAAACACTAATTATGGTTAAATATTTATTTTTTTAAATATTTTTGTAAATACCCGTGGATACCCGCAGATATGAAAGAAATAGACGGGTACCCGCATAACGGATACCCGATGGATATGGGTACGGGTACGGGGCAAATATTTTTCCAACGGGTAGGATACGGGGGAACTACTACCCGTACCCTACCTGCCCCGTTGACATTCCTAATCTTGTGTATCATTTTAGATAAAATATAAAATAGAGTGTATAATTATTTTGTAAGTGAATGTTATTTGGTCTCTTTATTACTTTCCCATTACCATTGGTTAAACATTTTTTTATTTATTTTAAGTTATTGAATATTGTCGTATATGATCTGCAAAATTTGATTTAAAAATTAAAAATAATTTCACCTCAGCAATGAAGCAGTGGCATCGTGTGTCCTTTTTCCACAACCACACGCTTTGGACTTTTCGCAAACACCTTGTACTTCTACCTCCGGCACCTTCAAAACCCTTCTCCCACACCATAGCCTTCACACCATTGCCGATCATGGCCTCTGCGTACACCTGCACGGCGTGCGGCTCCAACCTGAATCTCAACTCCGTCTACGCCTTCCCCCCGGACTTCTACTTTGAGGCCGGAAACAAGGACTCCGTCTCCTTCTCCGCCTTCACCGCCATAGACGCAGCCAAGTTCAAGTTCGAGAAGGAGGACAAGATTCGCCCCTTCTTCGAAACCGTCAACTACTGGGGAATTCAGAGGAAGAGGACCAAGATCAAGTGCAGCAACTGCTCCTCTCTCCTTGGCCATGTCTACGACGACGGTCCACCGCTTACCAATTCTCCCGGTCAGTTTCACATGGGACCCAGCCAAGTCATACCACGAGAACCAAGATATAGGTTTAAGACCAAAGCTATCACAATCGCTTATACTTAATTTCAATTTAACTCTTTTGTTATACAGATCACCGAAGCTTATATAGCTTCTGTAATATTCTACAGTTCTCTTTGAATTTGTGTGTGTCAATTTTTGCTGTTACTATATGTAATTTGCGTTCTTGATTGGTACTTTGTGTTAAGAAACATAATAGAGCACTGGTTTATACTTCGATTACAGATTGAATTGCGAATTGGATATGGCAGGTATTTTAGGTATTTAGAAAGAATGGTTAGAAAGATCAACTAGGGATATCTGATATGATAATTACAAACAGGGAAAACTGGAATTCATGCCACTTCGTTTAAGAATAAATGGAGAAAGAAAATTTTAAGAGCTTAAGAATCTACTCTATGGAGACTATACTTAAATTTTCTATTAATTATTATAATTATACTCTGCAATAAACATTGTAACTACAAAAGAATCTTTCTGTTACCAAGTTCTGCTCCTCCTATATTGAGGGATCTGCAGGTAAAATTTCTGATCTGGAGAAAAAGCATAACTGTTGCTTCAAATAAAGGTTTCTTTTGTTTTTTTTTGCAGGATGTGAACTAAAATCTATAATTTTTCTGAACCGCGTCCTCTTGTAAAATTCTTTTTATGTTTCTTGCTATAATTGAACACAAAATTAAACCAATCTTCTCCAAGCTACCAAAGCTATTTGGTGGATGAAAGAACGTGGTAGGAGTGAAACTGGACGAGTTAAATAGAATGTACATTATATTCGAGAAGTGTGTGGTGACTTTTGAAGTTCACAAATTGTAAACATTTCTAAGGTATGATGCTAACAAGCTCAAACTCCAATTTTGGATCAATCTTTCAATTGACTTTTCTTTTTTGGGTTAAATATGTTTTTGTCCCTCAAGTTTCAATAAATTTTGGAATTAGTACCTCTTCGAAATATCAATTTAGTCCTTCATTTTTAAAAATGTGTGAATTTAATTCTTATTACCAAATTTTATTAAGTTTATCTAACGTTTCAAGCGCATTTCATGATAGTATTTAAGTTAATATTGAAGCAAAAAGTGTGTCAAACAGCGTAAACAATTCAAATACTATCATGAAATGCGCTTGAAACGTCAGATAAACTTAATAAAATTTGGTAAAAATGACTAAATCCACACATTTCTAAAGATGAAGGACTAAATTGGTATCAAAGTTTTAAAGATGGACTAATTCCAAGATTCACTGAAACTTGAGGGACCAAAAACATATTTAACCCTTCTTCTTTTTATGTAAGTAACCTAATATTCCGGCCACCACGAGTGATATTATACCGATTCCTACAAGTCCCTTGTGCTGATTTAGCTTCTGATATAGTCCCTTGGACTTGTTTAGATTCTTGGGATCGAAGCCCAGCTCTGAGAGTTTCTTATGTGAAATTGCATATTCTTTAAAAAAGATATCCTCGTCCTGTTAAAATTAAAAATTAGATCGATATTATCAATACAATAAAAAAGTTAGCACAGTTGATGCGGTTATGACATCGTAATCACCGAAAAAAACTCAAATGGCTCAAAATGGGAATTCGAGATTTAAATCTAATTTTGTGAGATTGAAATTTGAACTGTTCGATTTTATCTTATAAATGTAATTTACTAACTGTCCCATTGTATAATTTGTAACTGCATTAAATTTCTATTTGTCCCAAAGGGAAAAAATGTATTTCATAAAAAGGAAGGCTTTGGTCGTTACTTTTGCATACCGTTCAACATAGTGACGAAATCTTTGATCCTCTACTAAAGCATAGTCCATGGGAAGCCTCGAAAAGGATGAACCCTTACTCAATAGTTCCCTGTTTCCTTGATTCAAAGAAAATAGTTCAGTGTTGCGGGGAATTTCAACTGTATACTTTGAAATGGACAAATAATTATAATCGTGTAAATAAATATCTTACTTAAAATAGGAGTTATCAAACTTCAAAGGTTCATTTGTCCAGTTTCTTTCTTCAAACTTATTGCGATCTTCATGCGTCTCACCCTTAGGTGTCTCTCTCTTGTCAATTGAAGCGAATAAAAAAAAGTTATGCATATATATAAGTAGCGATTCCTGGACATATCACTCAGTTTTTTTAATGATTATGAATATATTGCTTACCAGTGGTACTTTTGGATGCATAACTCTTATTAAAGAATGGCCTCCACATAGAACTACAATGTCTTTGTCTTCACTTAGTCTCATGCCACAAAATTTTTTCCTTAAACTCCTTGCATCTGAAAATTTTCCATTTAAAAAAGAATTTTCATAATAATAGCGAGCCAAGATTATAAATACGTTGGATAATCATTGTTAACAAAAACCAATTTCAACTTTAACTGGGAAGACAACCCAAAGGGAGATACATTCATAAACGGTTGTAAAAATTAGGACTTAACAACCAACATAAAGTATTACCTTCTTCACCATTTAGAAAGTGTGCTTGGACTCGTGGACATTCATTTGAATCCTAACAAAGAAAATATATACATTATACAAAAATTAGTGATATATAAAAATGAACTAATGAATAATTAATAACTTTCAATTCAAACAAAGCTACTACAATACATTCATATATTTTAATGATAAATCAAAGGTCAAGAGACCTCAACGAAATCCTAAAATACGTGATTTATAATAAGAAAAGAATTTCACCCTCATTAAATGTGATTAAAGAAAAAAAAATCAAAGATTCAATTGTCTTACTATGTTCATTCATAATTAACTACCTAAGTGTTGAGTTTTCATTATGTTTAATCAATCTATTTCACTAAACATAAGCACTATGGTGTACCTTTTATATATATATATATATAAATTCACAATATTGCTTAGATTTTTAGGAGTGTCTTATTATCTACATTTTTGTATGAACCAAAAATCTATATATACACATGAGTACACCTTTTTGCCGGGAACAAAGTCAATAGTTGGACCCTGAGTGACCTCTATTGCAACAACATCAGCAAGCTGAAACGCAAATTATCCAATTATAAGAGTTAATATAATCAAACTTAAGGTGATTGAATCCACTGTAATATAATTAATTTTTGTAATCATCATAATACATTTAAATAGTAGCATATTGAAAACAAAAAACCTGGTAAAGGTCTGCGTATGAAACTTTTTTAAGTTTAAGTTTGTGCTTCACTATATCTGTTTGGGGAAGAAATTAACCAACTTTAAAAACAAAACAAAAAAAAAGAAGCTAAACAAGTGTCGACATAAATAAAACCAAAGAAATGAGAAGTAATTAAATTGACCACAGTATTGAACTGCTTTTTCCAATTCCTTGATTGCTTCGTGTTTAGTGCTGAATCTAATAGAACCATTGGGGCCTCCGGTTCTGCTTCTGGCATCGTACGTTGCAGCATCGTTCCACCTGTGTGCAACATTAAGTAATCACATACTTGTTTGATTTTAAGCTAAATTTTTAAAATCATCTTCATATATTAATCATTATCCAAACACGTTAAAAGTATGAAAATTAACATAGATGAGATGAGCGTGTGCACGTTTATCCATAGATTTAGATAATCAACCTACATTTTGGATCTAAAAAACAAAAATGAACGAATAAAAGTTCAATTTAGAATCATATTTGGACGAAATTAAAACGTGAAGTTCTTAGGGAGTGACGTACGCTAGTTGAAGCATGAGAGGGGCGCATTTGTTGTTGGCGACGAAGGAACGAAGTTCACGTCGAGCTATCTCTATTTCCTTGAGATACTTTTCGTCAACTTCACCCATATTCTGCATCGAAGTTAGTTTGATGATACAGTGCAACGTATAAATAAACGATGGAGAGAGAACACAGTGATGCTGATGTTGACGATAATTGCAAGTAACGAATGGATTTCACCGCTCTGGTGCACGCAGAGGAAAAAGAATTGTTTTTTCTGGAGAAGAAAGGAGAAAGGAATTTGTTGTCGTGTGTTTCCATCACAACCCAAGCACCAACGAGATTCACCAACATGAAACGCGTTTTAAAACTATTTTAATTATCATTTTTTTAAGCTTATTAAAACAATTGTTTAGTGATTGTATTTTAAAGAATAATGATATATTAATTCATTTTTTTATTCATTTTTAATCCACTACTCTCAGCATCCTTATATCATCACATCACTACAAAAAATTAAAATAGATAATTTAAGGACGTAAAAAAAAATATGTTAAAATATCATTTTCCGTATTTTAAAACTCCTTTCAAAATGAAGAAGACGAAAAATACTTGGTTGTAAAATTTATTCTGAAAAAAAAAATTATGTTGGATTATGTAAAAATCACTTTATGTTATCACTGGGAATGACAAAATAGGTTATGGTCTTTCGTAAAAAATAAGATGAGTCAAGTTTTAAATTTTCAACTCCTCAATCAATTTTAATGTGACTTTCTTAACCCTTTAAGTTGTAACATAAATAATTAATATTTATAAATTAAGTTTTAATTACTGGTTATAATTTATAATAAAATAATTTAAGATGTAAATATAATTATTATTTAATTTATTCAATTAAAAATATTACTTAATAAATTTAAAAGTTAAAATTTATTTATATGATTAAATATGATTTTAATATATATATATATATATATATATATATATAAATGTAAATGTAAATGTAAATGTAAACAAAATATAAAAATAAAATAAAATTTTTTGGCAAGTCAGTTTCATCCAATTTAATAGCAAACCAATGGCGGGACGAGCCAGCTTGTTTTGGGTTCCTAATTCAAAGAATATCATATAAATTCTAAACTCTACATCATCAATCAAATACTAGATAAACCAAACAAATAATAACAATGTAAAGATTTAGTTAGTATTTTCATCTTAATATTTATGGAGTTTATTTAATGTGATTCTTTAATTTTACTTTTTCAATTCGGTGCTCCTTTTATTTAAAATTAATGTAATATGGTTTTTGTTGTGTTAAATTGATATTAACACCATTTTGGAGGTCAAAATATCAGTGCTTTGTTTTGTTTTTTTACTTTTTTTGTTAATTATTTTCCTTCTACCTTCCATCACCCCCTCTTTTTCATCACACATTCCACTCATTACCCTTTTTAAAAAAAATAAAATAAAATAACAACTCGAAATCAAAAAGTTTAATTTTGAAAAAACCCATTTGTCGTGAGTTAAACTCAAAATGCGGGATTTTATTGTTTCACTGAAAGGTGAAAAGAATCCGAAGAAAAGTAGGAAAAAGGATTAGAAGAATGAAAAAAAAAAAGTGTAGGAGCTTGTGGTAAAAGGAACGAATAGGAATAAAAATAAATAGAAAATGTCAAAGATGGTAAATAAATCCTAAAAGGGGGAGAGAAAGGACAAAAAATGGTGAAAAGGGGAAAATGGTGATGAATGGGGTAGGAAGATGACCAAAATATGTCTTAAGCCTATAGTAAATTAACAAAGAATAGTTAAAAAGAGGTTAACAAAATACAAAAGGTCAATGTGGTTCAATTGAATCATTAATTATTAATTTCAAAATCTATTGACAAAAAAATAAGTTTAACATTTAATGAAAGATATAATTTTTCAGTAGAGACACAATAATTGATAACAAAAAAATTTAAGCATAATTTATCCTTATAAAATTGATTTATAAAGTAAGATTTATATTTATTTATATTATATAATTTATGTAATTTGATTTTATCTTTAATCGATGTGTGATATCCAACACACCCCTCATGTTAAAACATATACATAATCTTGAATGAGAGACTATATATTTTTGAGTAGTATGATAATGGATGAATACTAAGACTAACAAATAGTAACATTTGTTAGGATAATTTCTAACATTATTCTCATCCCATATTAAAAAAATGAACTTTAAACTTAAATCAATCTTTTAAATTAGTTTTATTAAAGAAATTGAATTTAAATTTTATTTCTTATCATAATATTAAAATCGGACTAAAATTATTAAAGGAAACAATAATAAATCACCAAAAATATTTTAACTATTAAATTAGATATTATTGAACTATCAGCAGTGGCGGATCTTGACCAAAAGCGTTGGAGGGACTAAAATAACGACCAAAATAATATAATTTTGACATCATTAGATTCAATCATTAGTATAATGCTTCAAAAAATGATTTCTTTAACTGAACATTTTTTTATCATTAGTATAATGCTTCAAAATATGTGAAGAAGTATAATCTATCTTGTTTTAGTCCATAATTTCATTTTCATCACTCTTAAACGATTAATTTATTATTTCATTATTTATCAATATACCTTTTTTGTAAATAATACTAAAAAATAATTGACTATAATCTAATAAAAAATTGAGACATGTAATTATTAAAAGAAAAATATATTCATTATTATTAATACATAATACACTATTTTTTTTCTATATTCATAAAAAAAATATACAAAAAGCTCATGAAATAAAAAATAAAAATGTTTTCATTATAAAGTTAAAAAAAATTGAATAGTTATTTTTTTACTCACGCAAAATTAATTATATTTAGAAGGATAAAAACAATAACATATGTTTTCAAAAATAATTATAAAATATAAAAATATAAAATTGTAAGATAATATTTATATCAAAAAAATATTCTTTACTAATAATATTGAATAATGGTCACCAAATCCTAAGCTTTATATTTTAATCTTGAAACAAAGTAAAGAATCACATACCCATTCAATCATGTGGTCTAATATTTATTTATTTACTTGTTTTCTTAAATATTAGTACAAAAAATAAACTTCTATATTTTTTAATAAAAAAAATAGTTATAATAGCTACCTAAAAATAATTAATAATTGTTAGTGTTTTGCATCATTGAGAAATATAATTAATTTGTAGTGTATTATGTTAATGAAGGGCGTAGAATTACTTTATGAGTTATTTATATTTTTTATTTTTAAATATAATTAAAGATAAAATATAAAAGAGTATATGTCCTTATATATAATTATATTTTTCAATTGTCACTCTTTTCTTTTTTTTAGATGATAGAAGTTTTAACATTACTCAATAAGAGAATTAGCACAGCTAAAGTTCTAATAAAAGACACAATTTCATTGTGTAGACTATCTATGTCATCTCTGAATTACAATATTTATCTTTTTATATATATATATATATATATATATATATATATATATATATATATATATATAATTTTCGAATACTCATATTTTGAATGATAGCCATTTTTTTCCTTTTCTTTTTTATACACCTTAACTAATTTCTTCACTAGCCACAACTCTCGTATAAGTTTTTCGGAACAACCAAAGCATCATCAAAAGCAAATAACAACTTCATCAAAACACTAATAACCTCTTTTTAAAATTATATAAACAGTTTAAAAACCAATTTCTCCACACACTTTTATAAGAAAAAAATGAAAAAATAAATTTAATTTTCTCATAAACTAAAATTATTTTGTTAACAAACAACTTCTATAAGTTAATTTATGCATAAATACATTATAGTATTAAGAAACTAATTTTTTTTTTCCTAAAATTGCTTATTAAGAAATGTATAAATAAGACCTCGATTATGCATGTGTTTAGTCAAAGTTTTATAATATGGTATTCTGGCATAGATTTAATTTTTTTTAATCCATATTTTTAGTCAAAAACAATAAATGTGTTGTGGTTTTCTGGGCACATAGCATATAGAGAAAAAGAAAATCATCCATGCCTAGAGTTTCCATATAAGACAATTCCTAGCATAAAACTTCATTTCAATATAAATCTCATTCAAATAGTTCAAGATTGAAATCAGTCATTAAATATGATGGGTATCATTTATTTTTCATGAAAATGTTCCTATTTTTCTATCATTTAAATACATTTTACTAGATACAGTTCAATATTGTATTTGTCATAAATTTTTCATACACAAAAGGGGTGCAAAATTTGCCAACGGCTGCTAGTCTTTGTGTTGTTCTAAATCTTTCAAAAGTTGAATTGTTTCTTGATTTCATCTGTTGTGTCTAACTTTTCTGACAGACTTACCCTGTACAAACAACTAGAGAAATATCAATAAAAAAACAACACAAAAAAATAAAGTTTCTCTAGTTTAATAACAGCTGAATTTTTTTAACATATATGTAAGTACCTAAAAAAAGTTGCATGATTTATCTGTTTGATTGGTTACTTGACAAATCATGCTCAATCCAAAACCATTTTTCTATAGAAAACTTCATCAATTTCACAAAGATAGCACAACACACCACAACCACCCTCTCTAATTCAGAATTTGAGCTAGATGTACAAGTTTATGAAGCAAATTATGTGATTGGGAAAGTTAAACAACTCCTCAATCTTTTTTCAAAAAGTATATTTAACAAATAAATACAAATTAATAACATCTTGTGTATCATTTTAGATAAAATATAAAATAGAGTGTATAATTATTTTGTAAGTGAATGTTATTTCGTCTCTTTATTACTTTCCCATTACCATTGGTTAAACATTTTTTTTTATTGTAAGTTATTGAATATTGTCGTATATGATCTGCAAAATTTGATTTAAAAATTAAAAATAATTTCACCTCAGCAATGAAGCAGTCGCATCGTGTGTCCTTTTTCCACAACCACACGCTTTGGACTTTTCGCAAACACCTTGTTCTTCTACCTCCGGCACCTTCAAAACCCCTTTCCTCACACCATTGCCGATCATGGCCTCTGCGTACACCTGCACGGCGTGCGGCTCCAACCTCAATCTCAACTCCGCCTACGCCTTCCCCCCGGACTTCTACTTTGAGGCCGGAAACAAGGACTCCGTCTCCTTCTCCGCCGTAGACGCAGCCAAGTTCAAGTTCGAGAAGGAGGACAAGATTCGCCCCTTCTTCGAAACCGTCAACTACTGGGGAATTCAGAGGAAGAGGACCAAGATCAAGTGCAGCAACTGCTCCTCTCTCCTTGGCCATGTCTACGACGACGGTCCTCCGCTTACCAATTCTCCCGGTCAGTTTCACATGGGACCCAGCCAAGTCATCCCCCGAGAACCAAGATATAGGTTTAAGACCAAAGCTATCACAATCGCTTATACTTAATTTCAATTTCACTTCTTTTGTTATACGGATCACCGTAGCTTATATAGCTTCTGTAATATTCTACATTTCTCTTTGAATTTGTGTGTCAATTTTTGCTGTTACTATATGTAATTTGCGTTCTTGATTGGTACTTTGTGTTTAGAAGCTTAATAGAGCACTGGTTTATACTTCGATTAGAGATTGAATTGCGAATTGGATGTTGCAGGTATCTTAGGTATTTAGAAAGATCAACTAGGGATATCTGATATGATAATTACAAAATAGGGAAAACTAGAATCTGCTCTATGGAGACTATAATTAAATTTTCTATTAATTATTATAATTATACTCTGCAATAAACATTATAACTACAAAATAATCTTTCTGTTACCAAGTTCTGCTCCTCCTAGATTTAGGAATCTGCAGGTAAAATTTCTGGTCGGGAGAAAAAGCATTACTGTTCCTTCAAATAAAAGTTTCTTTGTTTTTGTTTTGGAGGATGTGAACTAAAATCTATAATTTTTCTGATCTGCGTCCTCTTGTAGCATTATTTTTTATATTCTTGCTACAATTGAACACAAAAATTAAACCAATCTTCTCCAAGCTACCAAAGCTATTTGGTGGATGAAAAACGTGGTAGGAGTGAAACTGGACGAGTTAAATAGAATGTACATTATATTCGAGAAGTATGTGGTGACTTTTGAAGTTTACAAATTGTAAACATTTTCTAGAAGAAGATGATGATGATAATAAGCTCAAGCTCAAACTCCAATTTTGAATCAATCTTTCAATTGAATTTTCTTCTTCTTATGTAAGTAATCTAATATTCCGGCCACCACAAGTGATATTATACCAATTCCTACAAGTTCCTTGTGCTGATTTAGCTTCTGATATAGTCCCTTGGACTTGTTTAGATTCTTGGGATCGAAGCTTAGCTCTAAGAGTTTCTTACGTGAAATTGTATATTCTTTAAAAAAGATATCATCATCCTGTTAAAATTAAAAATTAAATCGATATTATCAATATAATAAAAAGTTAACACAGTTGATCCGGTTAAGACATCGTAATCACTGAAAAAAACTCAAATGGCTCAGAATGCGAATTCAAGATTTAAATCTGATTTTGTGAGACTGAAATTTGAACTGTTCGATTTTATCTGATAAATGTAATTTACTAACTGTCCTAATGTATAATTTGTAACTGCGTTAAATTTCTATTTGTCCCAAAGGGAAAAAATGTATTTGATAAAAAAAAGGAAGGCTTTGGTCGTTACCTTTGCATACCGTTCAACATAGTGAAGAAATCTTTGATCCTCTACTAAAGCATAGTCCATGGGAAGCCTCGAAAAGGATGAACCCTTACTTAATAGTTCCCTGTTTCCTCGATTCAAAGAAAATAGTTAAGTGTTGCGGGGAATTTCAATTGTATACTTTCAAATGGACAAATAATTATAATCGTATAAATAAATATCTTACTTAAAATAGGAGTTATCAAACTTCAAAGGTTCATTTGTCCAGTTTCTTTCTTCAAACTTATTGCGATCTTCATGTGTCTCACCCTTAGGTGTCTCTTTCTTGTCAATTGAAGTGAATAAAAAAAAATTATGCATATAAGTAGCGATTCCTAGACATATCACTCAATTTTTTTAATAATTATGAGTATATCGTGCTTACAATTGGTACTTTTGGATGCATAGTTCTTATTAAAGCGTGGTCTCCACATAGAACTACAATGTCTTTGTCCTCACTTAGTCCCATGCCACAAAATTTTTTCCTTAAACTCCTTGCATCTGAAAATTTTCCATTAAAAAAAGAATTTTCATAATAATAGCGAGCCAAGATTATAAATACGTTGGATAATCATTGTTAACAAAAACCAATTTCAACTTTAACTGGGAAGACAACCCAAAGGGAGATACATTCATAAACGGGTGTAAAAATTAGAGACTTAACAACCAACATAAAGTATTACCTTCTTCACCATTTAGAAAGTGTGCTTGGACTCATGGACATTCAGTTGAATCCTAACAAAGAAAATATATACATTATACAAAAATTAGTAATATATAAAAATGAACTCATGAATAATTAATAACTTTCAAATCAAACAAAGCTACTACAATACATTCATATATTTTAATAATAAACTAAAGGTCAAGAGACCTCAACGAAATCCTAAAATGTGTGATTTATGATAAGAAAAGAATGTCACCCTCATTAAATGTGATTAAAGAAAACAAAATCAAAGATTCAATTGTCTTACTATGTTCATTCATAATTAACTACCTAAATGTTGAATTTTCATTATGTTCAATCAATCTATTTCACTAAATTTAAGCACTGTGGTGTACTTTATATATATATATA